>JAEEGH010000354.1_pt1 | contig 254150 bp, 159 predicted proteins | sample 9134181 | NCBI WGS metagenome assembly JAEEGH01 (sample SAMN16246544, study PRJNA631951) | gut metagenome | biome: gut microbiome; feature: rumen; material: DP-attached | host: Bos | place: Iran: Karaj | collected 2018-10 | reverse complement strand
TCGTTTCAAGGCTTTTAGATTTCGTTTCGACGCGATTAGATTTGCCGCCAAGGCTCTCAGATTTCCTTTTGTCGGACCGCGCTTGCAGCGCGACCACCGACGAAATCTTCGCGAAGGCTTCGCCTTTCACCTCGGCGCGATGAGTCGTCGCAGTTGATAGTTGAGAATTGAAAATGGACAATTGATAATTAACCAAGTCCGGAGGAACCGCTAAACGCTAACCGCGAAGCGCTCCGCGCTCCCGCTACTCCTCGGTTTTCTTTTCGGTGGGTGTGTAGGGGAATTCGTATTGCTCGCGGTTGTTGTAGTCGATGAGGAGGTCGGTGGAGTCGGTGGGGTGGGTGTCTATCTCGGAGTTGACATGGCCGTCATAGACTTCTACCCTGACCTTGGTGAGGCCTGAGGATATGAACCCGAGCTTCTCGGCGGCTCCGTAGCTGAGGTCGATGATCCTGCCGCGGCTGAAGGGACCGCGGTCGGTGACCTTGACGACGACGATCTTGTTGTTCCTCAGGTTGGTGACCTTGAGGAGGGTGCCGAAGGGATGGGTGCGGTGGGCGCATATCATGCTGTCCTTGTGGTAGCGCTGGCCGTTGGCCATCTTGCTCTTGACGACCTTGGCATAGAAGGAGGCGATGCCTTCCTGCGCCGCGGGGGCGGCGGACTGCGCGGGGGCAGAGGACTGGGTCTTGCGGGCCTTGCCGGTGTGGTGGACGGCGGTGCGCTTGTGATGACCATGGGTGGTCTTGCGATGGTGCTGGGGCATGGCTGTGAGGGTGAACAGGGCCATGACGATAAAGAGGAGGGAGGTTTTCATTGTTTGAGATTTGAGGTTTGAGGTTTGAGGTTTAGCCAAGTCCGGAGGTGGGCCCGCGAGGCCGAACCTCGCGGCACTGTGGGAACGGTGGACCTGCGCGGGGAAACCGCGCAGCACTGTGGTTATTGGTTAACGGTTATTGGTTATTGGTTAACGGTTATTGGTTATTGTTTTTCTCAGGGCGAGGATGGTGATGAGGAGTACTGCGGCGCTGATGCCGAGGAGGGTGACGAGGGCGGGTGTGCCGCCGACGAAGGCGGTGAGGGTCTGGTCATCGGGGTTGGGGTAGAGGCGCATGAGGATGACGCTGACGGCATTGTTGGCGACATGGCAGAGGATGCAGGGCCAGAGGCTGCGGGTGGTGACGTAGAGCCATCCGAGGTAGATGCCCAGGATGAAGGCTACGAGCATCTGGGAGGGGTTCATGTGGAGGAGGCTGAAGAGGATGGCGCTGACGACGACGGCTACCCATACGGGGCAGCGCTTCATCTCGAGCAGGGAGCCGACGATGCCGTAGCGGCAGGCTACCTCCTCGGTGAGGGGGCCTATGAGGGCTATCGCCCACAGGGCGAGGGGGCTGAGGCTGGCGGCCATGAAGGTGTCCTCCAGGAGGTCGGGGAGATTGAGCCACTCGGAGAGGGCCTCGGTGAGGATGACGAGGGCGGCGCAGCCCACGAGGGAGAGGAGCATGGTGAGCAGGCCGCGGGGCATGGGCATATTCCAGCGGAAGGGGGCCGCCCACCCCTTGCGGCAGATGAGGATGGTGGCGACGATGATGAGCACATCGGCTACCATGAGGGAGATGAGGAGCTCGGTGGTGCCGGTCTGGAAGTTCTCAACGGCGTGAGCGCCCTGGCTGGCAGCCTGCATGATGAGGGGGATGGCAATGATGATGCCAGCGACGACCTGAGCGAGCAGGAAGGCTCCGATGATGAGGAGAGACTTTTTCATTGTTGGAGGGTTAACGAATTAGGAATTAGGAGTTAGGAATTTTTCCAAGTCCGGGGGTGGGCCCGCGAGGCCGAACCTCGCGGCACAGTGGGAAAGGTGGACCTGCGCGGGGAAACCGCGCAGCACAGTGGGTATTGGTAACCGCTAACCGCTCAACGCTAACCGCTAACCGATCCTCCCCCTTTAGGGGGATAAGAGGGGATCTCCTCCCTTATTTTCTGCATGTCGGCCTGGAGCTGGCGCTGGAGGTCGGCGGGGGTGGCGAAGGCTTGCTCTCCGCGCAGGTGGCGGAGGAAGTCGATGCGGAGGGTCTGGCCGTAGAGGTCGGAGTGGTAGTCGAGGAGGTGGACTTCTATGCGCTCCTCGGGGAGGGCGCGGAAGGTGGGGCGGTTGCCTATGTAGAGCATGCCGAGGCGGGGGGCGCTATCGCCGGGGACGGTTACCCTGACGGCGTAGGCGCCGTGGCGCGGCAGGAGCTTGAGCGGGTCGGCGGGCTGGATGTTGGCGGTGGGGAAGCCGAGGCTGCGGCCTATGCCCTGGCCGTGGGTGACGGTGCCGGTGAGGCTGTAGGGTCTGCCGAGGAGCTGGTTGGCGAGGGCGATATCGCCGTCGGTGAGCGCCTGGCGTATGGCTGAGGAGGAGATATGGAGGCCCTGCAGGGGCGGCATCTCGAGGGCTCTGATGACCTCGATGCCGAGCTGGGCGCCGTAGTGCTGATAGTTGGCGAGGGTGTCGGCGGACTGATGGCCGAAGCGGTGGTCGTAGCCCATGAGGAGGGCCGTGGCGTGGAGCTGGCGCTTGAGGATGCGCTCCATGAAGAGCTGGGCGCTCATGGCTGCCATCTGGGGGGTGAAATGGAGCACTGCCACATAGTCGATGGACTGGCGGCTGAGGAGGTCGAGCTTCTCCTGGAGGGTGGTGAGCAGTCGCACGGGGGCCTGGGGCCTGAGGGTGGCGGAGGGGTGGCTGCTGAAGGTGACGACCATGGTCTTGGCATGGCGCTGGAGGGCCGCCTGCCTGACTTGCTGCAGGAGGTACTGATGGCCGAGATGGAGGCCGTCGAAGCCTCCTATGGTCTGCACGACGGGCTCGGCGAGGGTGGCGGCGCTTATGTCACGGATTATTTCCACAGCCTTGATAGTTGATAGTTGATAGTTGAGAATTAGCGGTTAGCGTTGAGCGGTTGCCATTTCGTTCTCACCTTCGCTTTTCGCACCCGCGCCTAAAAAGCATCCTTGCTTTTTTAAGACGGCGCGACTATGCTGCTACGGTTCGCGACCCCTAACGGGGTTAGCGGTTAGCGAGGACTAATTCCTAATTTCTAATTTCTAACTCCTAATTGCCGCTTCGCTCTCGCAGCTCTTTGATATCGGCACCGGCTTCGCCGACAGCCGATGAGCAGCTCGCGATGCCTTCGGCATTCCTAACTCCTAACTCCTAACTATGAGTTTGTCTACCCAGTCGCCGCCGGTGGAGAGGAGGGTGCGGTAGCCGAGCGTGGCGGCGGCGTCGAGGTTGGGCTGGTTGTCGTCGATGAAGAGTGTCTCCCCGGCATTGATGGCTGCCTGGCGGAGCACGGCCTGGTAGATCTCGGGCTCGGGCTTCTCGAGGTGCATCTCATAGGAGAGGAAGATATGGGTGAACCACGGGAGGGTGCTCTGGCCGCGGTAGTTCATGCGCTCGCGGCTGAGGTACTGCCAGTGGATGTCGTTGGCATTGCTCAGGATGTAGAGGCGGTGGGTCTGTCGCAGTCGGCTGAGGGCCTGGAAGCGCTCCTCGGGAATGTCGCCCAGCACGCTGAGCCACGCCTGGCGTATCTGCTCGTCGGTGGCGTGGGGCGCACGGCCCTGGCGGCGTATGGCGTCGTAGAACTGGGGGGTGGTTATCTCGCCGCGGTCTATCTGCTTGAAGACGCCCTCAAACTGGGAGTACTGGGTGGGGAACATGCTGATGGTGCACCCGAGCTGACGGAAGGCGTCGAGGCATCGCTGGGGGTGGAGGTCGCAGATCACACCGCCGAAGTCGAAGATGATATTTTTTATGGAGTCGAGAAGCAAGGGGAATTGATAATTGATAGTTGATAATTCTTATCGCGCTTCGCGCTCTGTCAAGAGTCAAGAGCCAAGAGATTTTTTTCTGTCAAGAATTTGAGAATTTGTCCGCAGTCTCACTCCTCACTCCTAACCGTAAACGGTAAACTGTAAACGGTAAACCAAAATCGCTAACCGCTTCTCAGTGGTAGTCGCTGTGGTGGGAGGGGTTGACGAGCTGGCGGTATTTGTCGATGACGTGCTTGAAGTCTTCCCATACGGGTCGCTTCAGCTGGGGGTTGCGCAGCAGTGCCGAGGGATGGAAAGTGGGTATGACCAGCCTGCCTTGCCACTCAATCCACTGGCCGCGGAGCTGGGTGATATGCGCCGAGGGGTTGATGAGGCCCTTGAGTGCGGTGGCACCCAGGAGCACGATGATGGCTGGGTTGACGATTTCTATCTGCTTGAGGAGCAGGGGTAGGCATGCCTGACGCTCCTCGGGCAGCGGGTCGCGGTTGGCCGGGGGTCGGCACTTGACGATGTTGGCTATGAAGACGTTAGTCTGTCGCGAGAATCCGGCGGCGGCGAGTATCTTGTCGAGCAGCTGGCCGGATGGTCCTACGAAGGGCCGGCCTAGCCGGTCCTCATGGTAGCCAGGGCCTTCGCCTATGCACATCAGCCTGGCTGTGGGACAGCCCTCGCCGGGCACGGCATGGGTGCGACCGGCGGCAAGGCCGCAGCGCTTGCAACCTGCAACGTACTGCCGGATGGTTTCAAGGGTGACCTCGGCCATAAGGAAGGTGGGTGTGTATGTTGTGCTGTATTATCTGCCGGTCTTTTCCTCCACCCAGCGGCGGGCGTTGACGAAGGCTTCCACCCAGGGGGTGATGTCGTCGGCCAGGCGGTCGGCGGGATAGTAGGCGCATTGCCAGGGGAGGAAGGCGCGCTCGGGATGGGGCATCATGGCCAGATGGCGGCCGTCGGGGGAGCAGATGCCTGCCGCGCAGTAGTCGGAGCCGTTGGGGCAGGCGGGATAGCCCTCGTAGCTGTACTTGAGGACGATGTTGTACTTATCCTCGGGCAGGGGGAGCTGGAAGCGTCCCTCGCCGTGGGCTACCCATACGCCGAGCTTGCTGCCGCTGAGTGAGCCGAGCATGACGGAGCGGTTGGTCTGGACGGTGACGCCCACGAAGTTGCTCTCAAACTTGTGGCTGACATTGTGGAGCATGCGGCTGCTGCCGGGCAGCTCGGGATTGACGAGGCCGAGCTCTACCATGAGCTGGCATCCGTTGCACACGCCGAGGGAGAGGGTGTCGGGCCGCGCATAGAAGCGGTCGAGGGCTGCCTTGGCGCGGGGGTTATAGAGGAAGGCGCCTGCCCAGCCCTTGGCGGAGCCGAGGACGTCGGAGTTGGAGAATCCGCCGCAGAAGACTATCATATTGATGTCGTCGAGGGTCTCGCGGCCGCTGATAAGGTCGGTCATCATGACGTCCTTGACATCGAAGCCTGCCAGGTGGAGCACATAGGCCATCTCGCGCTCGCCATTGGTGCCCTTCTCGCGGATGATGGCGGCGCGCACACCGCTCTTGGTGCGGCGGTCGGGGCTGATGGCGAACTGGCCAAACTGCCCGGTGAAATGGGGATTAAATGCAAACTCGAGGGGCTGCTGCTTATAGTTGGTATAGCGCTCGTCGGCCTGGGAGTGGAAGGACTGGCGGGTGTCGAGGAGGTAGGAGGTGTGGTACCACACGTCGCGCAGATAGTCGATGGCGAACTGGTGGGTGATGCCCTGCCTGGTGACGAGGATGTGGCGCTCGTCGGCGGGGCGGCCTATCTCGAGGAATGCCACGCCCTCGGCGTCGAGCAGCTGCTTGACGGCGGCCTTGTCCTTGTTGGCCACCTGGATGACTACGCCGGGGTTCTCGGCGAAGAGTATCTTGACGAGGTCGTCGTCGCGGAATCCGTCGACATTGATCTCCATGCCGCCTTCAACATTGGCGAAGGTCATCTCGAGCAGGGTGGTGATGAGGCCGCCGGCTGAGATGTCATGGCCGGCGAGGATGAGGCCCTGGCTGATGAGCTGCTGCACGGCATTGAAGGCTGAGCGGAAGTATTCGGGGCTCTGGCAGGTGGGCACGGTGCTGCCTACGTAGCCCAGGCTCTGGGCGAAGGCTGAGCCGCCGAGGCTGAGGGTGTCGAAGCTGAAGTCGATGTGGAGGAGGGTGGTCTTGGGATCATTCTTGATGACGGGCGAGACGACCTTGCGCACATCGCTGACCTGTCCTCCGGCGCTGACGATGACGGTGCCCGGCGAGATGATTTTCTCTCCGTTGGGATACTGCTGGCTGAGGGAGAGGGAGTCCTTGCCCGTTGGCACGTTGATCCTGAGGGCGCAGCAGAAGTTGCTGAGTGCCTCGACGGCCTTGTAGAGCCGGGCATCCTCGCCCTTCTGTGAGCGGCAGGGCCACATCCAGTTGGCGGAGAGGGAAATGCTGTCGAGTCCTTGCTCGAGGGGTGCCCAGACGATATTGGTGAGGGCTTCGCTGACGGAGAGCACGGAGCCTGCCTCGGGGCTGGCCAGTCCGGCCTGCGGTGCATGGCCCAGGGCGGTGGCTATGCCCTGGCGGCCCCGATAGTCGAGGGCTACGACGCCGCAGTCGCTAAGGGGCAGCTGGAGCTCGCCCTGACACTGCTGGCGGGCTATCTTGCCGGTGACGGAGCGGTCGACCTTGTTGGTGAGCCAGTCCTTGCAGGCCACGCTCTCAAGCTGGAGCATCTCCTCAAGGTACTCTGATATCTTGCCCTGGTCATACTGGGGCTCCTGATACTTGCGCTCGACGGTCTGGTCAACCATGACGGTCTTGGGCGAATGGCCGAACATCTGGGCCACGTCGAGGTCGAAGGGCTTGACGCCGTCGGCCTGGACGAAGGAGAAATGGGCGTCGCCGGTGGTCTGGCCCACGACATACATGGGTGCCCTCTCACGCTCGGCTATCTGGCGCACATGGTCGAGATGCGTCTCATCGATGAGTAGGCCCATGCGCTCCTGGCTCTCGTTGGCAATGATCTCCTTGGCGGAGAGGGTCTGGTCGCCGATGGGCAGCTTGGTCATGTCGATCTGTCCGCCGCACTCCTCGACGAGCTCCGAGAGGCAGTTGACATGGCCTGCGGAGCCATGGTCATGGATGGAGACGACGGGGTTGACGTCCTCCTCGCAGAGGGCGCGCACGAGGTTGTAGGCACGCTTCTGCATCTCGGGGTTGGCGCGCTGGACGGCGTTGAGCTCAATGCCGTTGGAGTAGCGGCCGGTATCGACGGAGCTGACGGAGCCGCCGCCGAGGCCGATGCGATAGTTGTCGCCGCCCACCACGACGATTTTGTTGCCCTTGCGGGGCTCCTTCTTGAGGCAGTCGCGCTTGGTGCCGTAGCCTACGCCGCCAGCCAGCATGACGACCTTGTCGTAGCCGTACTTCTCGCCGTTCTCCTGATGCTCGAAGGTGAGCACGGAGCCGGTGATGAGGGGCTGCCCGAACTTGTTGCCGAAGTCGCTGGCGCCGTTGGACGCCTTGATGAGAATCTGCTCGGGGCTCTGGTAGAGCCACTTCCTGACGGGGAGGATGGTCTCCCAGAGGTGGAGGGAGTCGTCGGCGTTGAGGCGGCTATAGGAGGTCATATAGACGGCTGTGCCCGCAATGGGCCATGAGCCGGTGCCGCCGCCCATACGGTCGCGTATCTCGCCGCCGGTGCCGGTGGAGGCTCCGTTGAAGGGCTCGACGGTGGTGGGGAAGTTGTGGGTCTCGGCCTTGAGGGAGATGACGCTCTCGATGTCCTTGATGACGAAATAGTCGCTGGTGCTTTGGTCCTGGGGGGCGAACTGCTCTACCACGGGGCCCTGGGCAAAGGCTACATTGTCCTTATAGGCGGAGAGTATCTTGTGGGGGTTCTCCCTGGTGGTCTTCTTGATCATGGCGAAGAGGGAGGACGGCATCTCCTTGCCGTCGATGATGAAGGTGCCGCCGAAGATCTTGTGGCGGCAGTGCTCGGAGTTGATCTGGGCGAAGCCGAAGACCTCGGAGTCGGTGAGCTTGCGGCCGAGCTGGCCCTCGACATTGTGGAGATAGTCTATCTCCTCGGGCGAGAGGGCGAGGCCTTCCTCTTCGTTGTATTCCTCGATGTTTTCGATGATTTTTATTGGTGCGGGCTTGATGTTGACGTCAAAAATCTTGCCGTCGAGGCCGCGATACATACGCTGGAGCATGGGGTCGTGGTCGGAGTTTTCGCTCTCTGCGGGGAAATACTCCTCTATGCGGAGGATGCCCTTGATGCCCATGTTCTGGGTTATCTCAACGGCATTGGTGCTCCAGGGGGTTACCATCTCGCGGCGCGGGCCTATGAAGAAGCCTTCTACCTTGTCCTGCTGCATGGCTTCGGCCTGGCCGAAGAGCCAGCAGAGCGCCTTGACGTCGTCACTGGGGAGGGCGGCGTGGGCTGACTGGACGGCTATCACGCTGCCTGATGTGGTCTTGAAAAAGGATATCATTATGCTTGGTGTTTTTTTATGTGCAAGGGGGGGTATGGTTGCTTGTATGCCGCGAAGTTACAAAAAACAACTGACACGGCAAACAAACGGGGGTGATTATCCTCACAGAACACGGTGAGCGCGCCGCCTTTCATCCTTTTTGGGGTGGTGGAAAGAGGCGGCGCGCTCACCATTTTCTGTGAGAAATTAGGAATTAGAAATTAGGAATGCCGAAGGCATCGCGAGCAGCTCGCCAGTGGTCGCGCCAACGGCGCGGGCTGGCATAAAAGAGCTGTGAGAGCGAAGCGGCAATTAGGAGTTAGAAATTAGGAATTAGGAATTAGAAATTAGGAATTTAGCCGAGTTCGGAGGCGACTTCAGTTTTTCAGTTCTTCAATTCTTCTGCTTTTCAATTTTTCAGTTCTTCAATCTTTCAATTCTTCAATTCTTCAATTCTTCTTGACTTTCTTGCCTCCGGCAGTGATCAGTATGCCTGTGGAGTCGGGACTGGCCTTGGTGCCGTTGATGTGATAGTAGGTGGTGGTGCCGGCGGATGCTGCGGCCTTGGGTTGCACGGCTGTCTCGGACTCTATCTCAAACTCTCCCGTTACGAAGGGCGAGCCCTGATAGGCTGAGCTGACGGTCTGCACGGCATAGGTGTAGCGGCCCTTGGGCAGGGTGAGGCTGACGGCCTTGGCCTGGCAGGCATTGCCTGCGGTGACGGCCTTGCGCTTGCCGGTGGTGTAGTCGGCCATATTGGTGCCGGCAACCATGGTGCCTGCCTCGTTGAAGACGGCGTACTCAAAGGTTTCGCAGCCCCTGGCTCCTTCGGCGGGCTGCCATGAGAGCGTTACGACGGCGTCTTCCACCACTGGCTTGCCGAGGGTGGGAGCGCTGACGGTGTAGGTGGGCTTGGAGGGGTTGACAGTGAGAGTCATGATGTTGCCTGCGGGGTATTGGAGGCCCTCGATATCGACGGCCAGGTCGTTGGCGCCATTGCGGATATAGTCGATGGTGCCATTGTTGTCGACGTCGGTGAGGATGACGGCATTGTTGTTGGAGCCGGCGGTGAGTATGGGCTCTGACCATCCTGTGCCGTCCTCAAAGTTGAGGCGTATCTTGGTGGCGCGGGAGTCGAGGTTGGCTCCGCTGTCAAGCTCGGTGTCGGAGCGTCCTGACTCGATGACGTCGGTGAAGCCGTCGCCGTTCCAGTCAACGAGGGCTGTGCTGCGATAGCCCATGCATATATCGTTGTTCTGCCAGGGCAGGGTGCAGATGAGGCGGTAGGAGAAGGAGCCGTCGTTGGCGATGGTGGGTGAGAAGAGGCGGTTGACCCATCCCTCGCGTGCGCTGTACTCTCCGGCGAGGTAGATGTCGGGCAGGCCGTCGTTGTTGACATCGGCGATGTCGAAGGAGGGGCGCTCGCGATACATGGGCAGGTCGACGGTTGTGAACTCCTCGCCGGGGTTGGCGGGATTGTTGAGATAGGCGCATGCCTTGCCCTCCATGATGCTGCCCAGGAGGAGGAAGTCCATGTAGCCGTCGCTATTGAGGTCGTAGGCCTTGACATAGCCGGTGCATGCATATCGGTTGGAATTCTTCACTCGCATGTTGAAGGTGTCGTCGTAGCTAACCTTGCGGAAGGACATCCTGCCCTGGTCGTCGGTGCCCATGCCTATGAGGAGGAGCCCGTAGCCTATGCGGTCGGAGGTGATGACGAGGTCCATCTCTCCATCATTATTAAAGTCTGCCACGTCGGCAGACTTTATGCGTTTCCAGTCAAAGGAGGTGTCCTGCGTTATGCCGTCTGCCTGATAGACGGCTATGGAGGGTAACGCAAACTTGCCTGTGCCGTCGCCGAGGAAGAACCCTTCCTCACCGCGGTCGTTGGCACTGAAGTTTACGGGGTCGGCATCGAAGGCGAGCATATCGACGTTGTCGTCGCGATTGATATCGCAGGGCACGGCGTAGGCATAGTTGTTGACATATCTCATGGCGATGATGCCAGATTGCTCGGTGTAGCCCGTGGTGCCCTCGGCGACTACGCCGTCGCCCTTAAGGATGCGGCCCCTGATGGTGCCTCCGGTGATGAAGAGGTCGAGAATGCCGTCGTTGTCGAAGTCGGCTGCCGTGCCCGCGAAATTGCCGTCGCCCAGGCCCTTGAATTCTATGGACTGGAGGGTCTGGAGCTTGTCGCTGCCCTCGGAGGTGTAGTAGAAGACGCGGTTGGCATTGATGTTGACGCCGTCGCGGGGGTTGAGCAGCTTGAAGCTGATGGTGTGGGGGCCTTCGGCGAGCTCGTAGTTCCAGTAGAGGGCGTCGGTGCGCTTGCGATAGTCGGAGCAGAGCACCATCACCTTGTCAACCACTCCGTCGACGGTGACCTCAAGCTGTGCCTCATACTGGGTGTCGCTGCATGTGATGCCTCCGTGGACGGCGAAGCCCTTGCCGTTGAACTTGAAGACATTCTGTGCTGCCTGGTCGGTGCCGAGGTAGTCAATCTTGGAGGCGAGCTCGTGGGGGTTCATGTCGGGGAACGACTGCTCGAGCCTCACCTTCTCGGGCTCCTGGACCATGATGGTGAGTGTGCTGTCGGTTTCGGAGCCGCCGTTGCGCAGGGCTTCCTGGACGGCGAGGTCGGTGACAACGTCGTAGGTCTTGCTCAGCGAGAGGCTGACGTAGGGGAAGGTGATGTCCTCCACCTCGCGCAGGTTGGGCATCCATTGCTCGGGAATGTTGCTATAGCCTATCATGGTGGCCAGCACGCCGCATGCCGTGGAGGGGTTGCAGTCGGAGTCCTGTCCGCAGCGGGTGGAGATGTCCATGGTCTTGCCAAAGTCCTCCTCGCCGTAGAGCAGGCCAATGACTACATAGGCGCTGTTCATGGTGGCATCGATGTTGCCCGGGGCCAGGATGAGCTCGGGACAGCCTACGTCCTTGCTATACTTGTCGTTGTAGAGCTGCCAGCATTTCTTCCAGTCGTCGGGATACTGACTGTGCCATGCAATGACGTCGCTGATGCACTTGTAGAACTTGCTTTCCTCGGGTATGACCTTGAGGGCATTGCTGACGACGTCCTCAATCTTGGTATCGATGAAGGCCTGGGTGTACATGGCTCCGACGAAGACGCCGCCATACCATCCGTCGCCGTAGTTGAGCATGTGGCCAATCTTGTCGCAGATGCTGGAGCAGGTGTTTACCATGCCCGGGCACATGAGTCCGGCAAAGTCGGCCTCAATCTGGAAGTCGATGCAGTCGGCGTGGGGATTGTTCTTCCAATGGCCCGACTGGGGGGGCTTGATGCCCCGGCGGATATTGTAGCGGGCCAGCTGGTTGGCATGCCACAGGGGGTAGCTGGCGTAGGCAAAGCCGTCGGCAAATGATGAAATGGGGGCATCCAGTCCCTCGCGCTGGAACACTTCGACGAAGGTGAGGTCCATGTAGATGTCGTCGTAAAGGGAGGCTACGTGGTCGAAGAAGTATTTGAGGTGGCCGTCGGGATACTCTATCACCCTGCTGTCGGGAATCATCACTCCGCGATACTGAAACTCGGTGGGACCTCCGTAGGCGCAGCCAATGGTCTGGCCAGCCCATCCGCCGGCAATCTTGTCTTTCAACTCTGATTTCTTGATGGTGATTGTCTTGGCCACTCCGGCACTGGCACTGATGCTTACGGCCAACGCAAAGGCAGCAGCCATCATAATCTTGCAGATGTTTTTCATATCAGATTGGTTTTTTTTGTTTTATAGTCCTTATTAAATATATAGTCCTTTTGAAATACAGGGGAAAGGCGTTTCTCCGCGCCGGCCCCGTCTCTGCCCCAGAGATGAAAGCCTGACGGTGCGGCCTTGCCTACCAAGGGCTGAGCGAAAAATACGACTTTGGCGCAAAATTATTTTAAAAAAGGCAAACAATTAGCAATAAAGTCGGATGAAAAGAGAGGGGTTTTTGGAAAATAGCCTTAATTTTGGCACAATATTCACTATTGCATAAGATTATGAAGAAGACCACGCTTAATGAGGTGTCGGAGTATACCCAGTTGTCGAAGACCACCATCTCTCGTGTGCTTAATGGCAAGAGCAGGGAGTTTCGCATTAACCGCCATACCCAGGAGAGGGTGATTGCCGCGGCGCAGGAACTGAATTACAAGCCTCAGCTCGTTGCGCAACTTCTGCACAAAAAGCCGATGCGCACGATAGGCATCGTAATGCCCAATCTGAGCAACCCCTTCTTTGCCAGCCTGGCGAGCGCCATCAGCGTGGAGGCTAAGAAGCATGAGCTCTTCGTGATGCTCTTTGACACCCAGGAAGACCCTGTGCAGGAGGAAAGCGCGCTGAATAAGATGCTGGAGTACAGGGTTGACGGCATAGTGATTGTGCCGTGCGGCCGCGATGCCAGGAAGCTGGAGAAAATCAACCGCACTATCCCCGTGGTGCAGGTGGACCGCTATTTTGAGGAGTCGGACCTCTCCTATGTGTCGACCAATAACTTCCGCGGAGCCTACGAAGCCATGAGCCTCTTGCTCAACTCCGGCCACCGCAATGTGATATGCATACAGGGCCCTACCTTCTCAGTGACCAATCGCGAGCGCATACGCGGCTGCCGCAAGGCTATCGAGGACTATGGCGAGCAGTGCTCGCTGCTGGTGCTGGGCAACGACTTCAGCATTCAGAATGGATACATAGAGGGGCAGCTGGCGCTGAGCCGCAGGCCGAGGCCTACAGCCATCTTTGCCATGAGCAACACCATAATGCTGGGCACTATGCGCGCCATCAAGGAGCATCACCTGGTGATACCGGACGACATTTCGCTCCTCTCTTTCGACGACAATATATATATTGATTATCTCAACCCGCCTGTCACCCGGGTGGCCCAGCCGGTGAGCAGCATGGGCATAGCGGCAATAAAAATGCTTGTCAACAGCATCCAGCAGGAGGGAGAGCTGCATTCAACCATGCTCCTTACTCCCAGCATCATCAACCGCAACTCCATCAAGATATTAAATCCCTGATTTGCAAGGGGTGATATTTTTCTCACGCGACTTTGCTGCTAAAAAAAAGGAAACTGTCTAACAGCTTGATCAAAGAAAAACAAAGAAAACCCTTGTCTGTGCTGCATGCTCTGCGAGCATTGCCCTATGGTAGCAGGTCAAGGATCTGTTTAAGCAAGCTTAACCATCTCTTTGCCAGGCTACCATAGGCAGCCTACGGCTGTTCGTACAGCCAAGAAAAACCGAAATCACATTTCAGTTTCCGTCAGTGTTTTTTATGGTTTTTGTTATAACTCTTGCAAGTACGAAAGGTGCAGGATCAGTTACAACAAAGCGATATTGCTCCCAGCAAATAATCTTTTAGGCTATCGGCTATTCCTCTTCGGCGCGAGGATGGGCATGCCGGTATGCCTTCTTCAGTTCTTCAAAGGTGGTGTGGGTGTAAATCTCCGTGGTGGCAATGCTCTCATGGCCCAGCAATTCCTTGACCACCTCAATCTCGGCACCGTTGTTAAGCATGGCGGTGGCAAAGCTGTGGCGTAGCACATGGGGTGAGCGCTTCTTCAGCGTGGTTACCTGCGAGAGGTTGGCCCGTACGACCTTGTCAACAGCCGTCTTGGTGATCCGCGGCACCTTCACTCCCAGAAACAAGGCTTCATTGCCTTTGGCCATAGGCTGGTCGGCACGCACAGAGATATACTCGGTCAGCGCGTCTCTCAGTTCGGCGCCGAAGGGCACTATGCGCTCCTTGTTGCGCTTGCCCAGCACTTTGATGGTGGAGCTGTGGAAATCTATCGAGCCCACGTTAAGCCCCACGAGTTCTGACAGTCGTATGCCGGTGGAGTAGAAGAGCAGCATGATGAGCTTGTCGCGCAGGCCGTCAAAGCTATCGGCAAAGGCAATGCGGTCAAGCAGGTTGTCCATGTCTTTTTCTCTCACGAAGGAGGGCAGCTTCTTTTCCTTCTTCGGGCCTTTCAGTGTGCGAGTGGGGTCGGCATGCACGGCATGCTGCATCATCAGAAACTTATAGAAGGACCGTAGGGCGCTCAGCTTCTTGTTGACCGTTGCTGGTGCCAGGCGTTGCTCCATCTGGGCGGCTATCCATTCCCTGACGTCTTCTTTCTGCACCAGGGCCCAGTCGATGCGTTCCCCGTTGCGCCCAATGAAGGCGGCAAACTCCTCCAGGGCAGGCACATAGACGCTCAGAGTCTGCTCCGAGTAGTGGCGCTCGGCTCTGAGGTAGGCTCCAAATCGCTCAATCCAAATGTCTGCCTTGTGCTCCATGGCGATGGGAAAAAATAGGAGTTAAAACATTAAAAAACGGTGTGATGGCGCCAAAAAGCTGTTTCTCCGTGGACGGCTTGGTGAGAAACAAAAAAAGGAGGGCTTATGCCGACCTTATGATACGGAAATACGGTAAGCACTGCCATCCCCGACAGTTTCCTCTGCAGCCTCAACGGCGGCGAGGAGTGTAAACTCGTGTGTGTGTGCCTACAGAAAATATTCCCTCGAGGCGAACAGTGTCCGCGACTCTTTTTACTCTTCGTTGCGACGCAGGGCTGTAACGTAAACAGCATGCTCCTTGGCAAGGCGCTTCTTTACGGAGGGCTTGTCAAACTGCTGACGGCGGCGAAGCTCCTTGTTGATGCCAGTTTTCTCAAACTTTCTCTTAAACTGCTTCAGAGCTCTCTCAATGCTGTTACTGTCTTTTACCGGAACAATAATCATACGATTTTCTTTGGTTTTTTATTCTTATTATTTATTGTATATTGTTTCGCACTATCATTTGCGGGGTGCAAAATTACGTAAACTTTTTTTTCGCGCCAAAACTTTTGGAAGAAAATTGTCTTTGTTGCCGCAAAAAAAGTATTCTGCACGGTCTTTTTGCCGTGGCAGGGTTTTGCCTGCGCATCTTTTTGCCTGGTCGGCAGGGGTGGGTGAGATGGTAAGGTGCTGCATGATGGGGAGTGGTAGAAAAAAAGGGGGAGGATGCATCATGAGAGACGCATCCTCCAAGGTTTTTGTGTCGCTTCCTTCACAGGGAGCTTAACAGGTTTGTGAGAGAATGAAACCTTTTTGTGTGTGTATGTATATTGTTGGTTTTAATAAAAGCCTGAGTGGGTTTCCGGTGTTGAGGGTGTATGTTGCTTTCAGCGTATTTGCATGAGAGTCTCGAAGAACTTGTCGCCGAAGTCGCCGGTGATATTGAGTATCTGCATGGGCTTGCCGGAGTCGGGATGGTCATCGATCATGATGATTTCCACTACGCTGTTGTTGGACTGTCGAGTCCAGATGTGCTTGTTGTTGCCCAGCTGTTCCTTGGCGGCAAACTCCTTGTAGGTGTGCTTATGCTTGCCGAGCAGGTGGCGAATGAGTGCCTTGTATCTGGCGGTGTTTTTGGAGGCGGTGAATATTCGCAGGCTCTTGACGTCCTTGAGCAGCTGTCGGAAGAGCTCCTGGTTTTGTGCATTGCCTCCGGGGAGCAGGCTGCCAGCATCGGTGTCGGAGTCCATCATGTCGAGCATGCAGTTTATCATGGTAGGACTGACGGTGATATTCTCGTAGTCGGAGGAGGGATATGCAGCGGGCTTGCTGCTTATACGCTCCATCATGAGTGCCACGAAGTCTTGTTCCTTGCTTGCCATGGTGTGTAGGGATGGCAGCAGTGCGAGGAGCAGGATGGTGATGATGTGTTTCATCGGGACGGTGTGTTAGTCTTCTGTGGCTATGGTGCGTGCTTCGATGGTGTCTGCCAGGGTTGCGTCGCTGCCTCTCAGTGCGTCGCTGAGGTCCTTGAGTGCATCGGTGAGGGTTTCACGTGCCATTTCGGGATCGGAGTATGTGTCGTGGTAATTGGAGTAGTTATACTCAACGGGCTCTGGAGCCCTGGACGACCAATACTGGCTGGCTGCGGTGCCCACGGTGATTACCAGCGCCACGGATGCCGCGGCCTTGTAGAAGGGCTTGAGGCTTCGGTTGATGGCGGCAATGCGTGCCCTGAAGGGCCGGCGGTTGCCCTGCTCGCTCTTGAGGCGCTGGCTTAGGCGTGAGTCGAAGTCGGCGGGCAGGGTGGTGCCTGCCTCGGCTCTGAATGCGCCGAAGAGGTCGGCATAGGGAGCAAACTCAGCAGGCACATCTTCGCTGAGGAAGAAGTTGTGGAGGATCTGCTCCTCTGCGTCGGTGGTCTGGCACTGGAAGTAGCGCTCCAGGAGGTCTTCGATGTATTTATAGTTCATAGGTGTCAGTTTTCTTGTATGCGTTGCGCAGGGCTTGCCGTGCGCGGAAGAGGGTGATTTTTACCTGCTCTTCGGTAATCTGCATGATGTCGGCTATCTCTTTGTAGGGTTTGCCTTCGATGTCTCGCAGCTGTACTGCTGTCTGCTGCCTGAATGGCAGGCGCTCTATGACGGAGCGTAGGAATTGCCGTCGGTCGGTTTCGGCCAGGCTGTCGATGGGGCTCTGTGAGCTGTCGGCCGTCATGTTCTCATCGATGGCGTCGAGCTGCTCGTGGGTTCGTCCAGCCCTGGTTAAGGCATCGCGTGAGAGGTTGTAGGTGATGGTGAGCCCCAGTTTCTCTGCATCGGCGGCAGAGGGCAGTGTGGCGCATCGAGTCCACAGTCTTATGAGGGTTTCCTGGGTGATGTCTTGGGCTTCAGCATCATCGTTAAGCAACCTTAGCGCAAGTCGGTAGAACTTGCTTTTCAGAGGCATCACGTCGGTATTGAAGTCGGTCATCTGTGGAAGCTCTCTATTAATAGAACGATTGAGGTGGCAAAAAGTTACAGGAAAGTCAGAAGAAAATAATTCTCTGCAGGTAATAGACAGCCATGCCGCTTATCATGCCGATGAGGGCCAGGAGGCTGAAGTGGCGTACATACCATCCGAAGCTGATTTTCTCGAATCCCATTACAACTACTCCGGCAGCGGAGCCGATGATGAGGATGCTGCCGCCGGTGCCTGCGCAGTAGGCCAGCAGCTGCCAGAAGATGCCGTCCTGTGCGAAGTCGCCCGCTGCCTGCAGGCCGTACATGCCCATGCAGCTGGCCACGAGGGGCACATTGTCCACTATTGACGAGGCTATGCCTATCACGCCGGTCACCAGATAGTGGTTGCCGTTGGTGAGGCTGTCGAGCGTCTTGCCGAAGGTGGAGAGGACTTCTGTCTCCTCCAGTGCTGCCACGGACAAGAGAATGCCGAGGAAGAAGAGGATGGTTGACATGTCGATTTTGTGCAGCACTCGGCTTACCCGGTAGGCGCGGTTGGACTCTATCTTGCGTGTGCTATAGAAGAACTCGGTGATGATCCACAGGATGCTGAGCACCAGTATCACACCCATAAAGGGCGGCAGGCCGGTGATGGCCCTGAACACGGGCACGCTGACCAGTCCTACCACTCCGACATAGAAGACCACGTTGCGCTGGGTGAGGGAGAAGTCGTATTTCTCTTCGGTGGCTTCGGGCTCCTTCACCATGGGGCGCAGCTTGCCTTTCATCTGCCAGTGCATGACCAGTGCCGGCACTATCACGGTGACTAGTGAGGGGAGCAGCAGTTCGCTGATGACTCCGGAGGCGGAGACTTGTCCCTTGATCCACAGCATGATGGTGGTGACGTCGCCAATGGGCGAGAAGGCACCTCCGGCATTGGCGGCCAGGATGACCATGCCGCAGTAGAGCATACGCGTTTTCTTGGAAGCCACGAGTTTGCGCAGCACCATGACCATTACGATAGATGTGGTGAGGTTGTCGAGGGTGGCAGAGAGCAGGAAGGTAACGACCACCACCCTCCAGAGCATGGTGTGCTTGCTGCGTGTGGCGAGCTTCTGTCGCACGAAGTTGAATCCTCCGTTGGTGTCGACCACTTCCACTATGGTCATGGCACCGAGCAGGAAGAATATTATCTCGCAGGTGTCGCCCACGTGCTCTACGAAATTGCCGTTGACGACAGCCTGCTTGAAGGCTTCCATGCTTATGCCTTCAGGAGTGTAGGCCTGCAGTCCGCAGGTGTACATCGTCCACAGCACCACGCTCAGCAGCAGTGCAATGGCGGTCTTGTTTACCTTAAGATTGCTCTCCAGAGAAATGAATAGATAGCCTATCAAGAAAACGATAACAATCGCAAGGGTCATGAGTTAGGAGTTTAGGAGTAAGGAGATTAGGAGTTAGGAGTTGGGAGTTATGAGTTAGGAGTTGGGAGTTAAATTTTCCTGTTTTGCTTTTTCCATGAGCTCGGCGGCATCCATGCGGGCTTGCAGTTCCTTGAGCAGGGCGTCGCGCAGCGGGCCGGGCTCCATGGGGGTGAAGAGCCAGTGGGTCTGATACTCTACGTGGAGGCAGAGGCCTATGGCGCCCTCGAGAGTGGTGCGGTAGAACTCGCCCTCCTTCAGTGGGTGCTCCTGGTCATAGCTCTTGGCGAAGTCAAACATTTCGAGGATGGTGAAGACATCTCCCGTCTCGGTCAGTCGCCACACCTGGCAGCGCTGCATAGCCAGCGCAAGGGCTTGCAACAGATAATGGCAGTGGCCTGTCCAGAATGCTTCTTCTGCCCACTCACGGTTTTGCTCCTGCGGAGTTAAAGTTTTTTCTTCCATAATTTATTTTTTTAGAACACGGATTACACGGATTTACACGGATATTTTTATCAAGAATTAGAGAATTAGAGAAAACAAAAATTAAGAAAAAGACTTCGCCTCAGAGCTTCGCTCTTTAACAGACTCTGCGTTTCGCGCTTACGCGCTTTCCAGTGGTCTTTGCTTACTGCTTCTTGTGAGTAAACTCCCACCAGCAGTCATCAAAGTCCCCTTTACCCCTAACGGGGCAAACGCATCGTCTGAAGCATCAAGTAATTTACGATTCTACGATTTACTATTTACGATTTAACTATTTAGTTATTTATTGGGATTTGCGGAATTTTTCGGCGGCGTTTGAGAAGTCCTTGATGCTGCGGGCGAATTCGGCGATTTGGTTTTTGGTTTCGGTGGCGGCGTCGACCATCTTGCCGGCGCCGTACATGACGTTGGCGGTGCCGCCGACGATGATCTTGTCGTTGCCCCATTCGGCGAGGTCGCCACCCCAGTCGTAGGCATCGTTCTGTCCGAGGATTTCGTTGATGCCGCCTTCGATGAGTGCGCCAGTGTCGATTTCTCCGGTACTGAAGGCTGTGGTGGTGCCGCGGGCTAGGTTGATGGCATCGTCAGTGACATCTACATTGATAGATTTGACTTCGGGGCCCCATGTGGTGGAGTGCTTCTGGTTGAGCCATTTGTCAATGTTTTTGGCGGTTTTATCGCTGAAAACGGTTTGGCCATTGTCTATTCTGGCTTGTATCTGCTGGGGGTCGAGGGAGGCGGTGGCGGTTTCCTTGAGTTTGTTGAATCCCTTGCTGATGAGTTTGCCCACGCCGAACTCTGCGGTCTTCTTGCCTGTGGTGTTGACGAGGGTTCGTCCTATCTCGTCGATGCCTTTGCCTTGATAGACGGCGTTCATGCCTTCCTTGAGGTCTTCGGTAAGGACATTGATGCCCCATTCCTTAAGGGTGGCATAGTTGGCTCCTTCGGTAAGGTTGCCTGCCTCATTCTGGATGACACCGAGGGCGCCGTTGCCCATGCCTACAAGGACGTGGGCTACTCCTTCGCCGGCATCCATGCCCTGCGCGACAGCTTCGCTGCCCGCTACCAGGGTGGCTTTGGCAAAGGTATAGGCATTCTTGACGGCTCCTCCGCCCGGCACGCAGCCCGACAAGACATTGACGGCTATCTCGGCGCGTTTATCTACTTTCTCCAAGTAGTTGATGGACTCGTCGTATGCCTCGGACTCGGACATGTGCATGTCGTGGTCCAGCTGAGCCATGGTCTGCTCGAACTTGATGGCATCCTTGATGGCTTTCTCGTTAGCGGGTACGCCGTACTTGCATGCGAGGTGATCGAGCTTCTCCTGCTTCTTGAGCTCCGCATCCTGTTGTTCTTTCCAGTCGCGGTATTCCTTCATCTGGTCGCTGTAGCCTCGCTCCAGGTCGCGCTGGTTCTGCGCTTCCCATGCGGCGTGTTGCTCGGCAACGTTCTTGGCTGCCTGGTCGGCATCCTGCTTGAGGACACCTGCGTTTTCAGCGCGGTAGCGGAGGTTTTCGTTGAGGTCTTGCTTGTCGTAGATAGTGCCCATCTCGCTCTCCCACTTGCCGTCGGGGGTGGGGTAGTAGGTGAGCGGCTTGCCAGTGATGGGGTCTGTGGCGGTGAGGGTGCCGTCGGCATTCTGCCTCGTCATCTGGTCGAAGTAGGGAGTCGGGGGTTCTGGCTCGTTGTCTTCGGGAGGAGTTTCGTCTTCATCCTTTTTCTTGGGATTGGTGCCCTCGAGCGTAGGCATGTCGGGAGAGCCTGCAGGAGCACCTCCTCCTGCTCCGCCTGCAGCTCCGAGTGCTGCGCCTCCTGCGCCGCCACCTATAGCAGCAGCACCGTTGCTGAGCAGGATGGCGCCGATAGCACCGATGACCTCCACGACGGCAGACTCAGTGGCATCGGTATGCTCGCCCAGTCCGAGCGGGTCGCCCTTGCCCAGGAGCCAGTCGGTGAGGTCATCCATGGTGTCGATGAGGGACTGCCGTTCGCTCTCGGTGAGGGGAGTGTCGGTGCCGTCAAGGAGCACCTCGTCGATGGTAAACTGGAGGTAGTATTCGTTCTTATGGGCGATGTCGATGACATTGCCGTTGGCATCTTCTTCCCAGTCGTCGTTAATCATGTAGGCATTCTCGAAATAGCCTATGAGTCCTTTGGTCTCGGAGTAGAACATGGCCATCTCCCTGATGTCGAGCGCCTCGCTGTGTTCGGAGGACAGCTGTTCGGTGCCGGCAAAGTCGTAAGAGCCTTCAGGGTAATAGAAGAAGGAATAATGGTGGGACTTCTCATCGAAAGAGAAGCGCACATCGGTGGCTCCTATCTTATAGACGCCGAGCAGGTTGCCGTTGGGGAGGGAGGTCCAGTCGGAGGTGGCAGCGATGACGCCGTTTTCATTAATATAAAGGTAGAAGGACGTCTTGGTGACTGGCAGTTTGGAGTCAACGGGGTCGTCGCCCACCGTGGTGAAATTGGAGATGGTGCATTTCATTCCCACGATATAGCGCTCCTTGGTCTCCCACATGAGGTCGAAGAGGGCGGCGCCTTTGAGATTGCCTTTTCCCTTGAGTTTGAAGAACTCCACAGGGTTAACCCAATGGCCGTCCTTGCGCTGGGCAGAGGCGACTGTCGGGATGAGGAGCAACGTGAAGAGGAGTAAGGAAATAATCTTTTTCATGGGATGCTATGCTTGGGTTGGCGCAGGAGCAGGTGCGGGAGCGGGTTCTTTCTTCGGGCGGAAGATGAGGCCGAAGATAATGCCTATGAGCAGGAAGCCGACTCCGCCGAGCAGGCACCAGTGCTTGCCGGCTATGCTGAGGCCCACGCCAAGGGTGAATCCCAGCGTCATGCCGGTGAGGAAGCGTGTGATGCTTATGTATCTGGGCACCTTGCCCTTCGACATCGAGTTGGCAATGCTGAAGAGCAGACCGAAGAGGAAACCGCCCTGGTTGCCGATATTCTGCAGCAAGAGAACTAGGGCCACCACGCCGATCATGGAGTTTTGCTTGCCCTCGTTGATGTTCATAAACATGTAGAGAAGCAGCGCCAGCCCTATGCCCTTCAGGAGCGGGGCAATGCCGCGTGCCGTGTCCTTCGACATGCTGGTAAACATGCCCTTGATGCCGCCGGCCACGCCGACGAAGGGCATCTTCTTCTCAAACAGCGGCAGGATGAGGCTGTTGATGAACACAGCCATCACCACCTTGCCCACGATGCCGCCGACGGCGCCGAACACACCGCCAAACAGTCCGCCCTCAGCATAGGACAGGAAGCTGGCAATCTTCAGCGGCATGGGGAACGGCTGCATTGCGGCAGACAGATATCCCAGCACAATCCACACCGCACCAATCACCAGCGTGGGCAACAGCTTCAGTGGGTGCTTAAAGATTTGCAGTCCCTGCTTCAGCGCATTCTTCAGATACTGGCCTACGCCTATTCTTTCTTTTTCCATGACTTAAATATTTTCCAGGTTATTACCACAGTTAGAACAGAATTTGCTCCCGTCGGGAAGCTTGGAGCCGCAGAAGGGGCAGAAGAGTGTGGAGTTAGGAGTGGGTTGGGCTGCGGCTTGCTGCTTGGCGGCCTTCTCGCGTGCCAGTCCCTCTGTTACAGCTTTCTCAATGGCTTTCTCCACCTCCTGCTCTGTGTGGAGCTCCTCCATCATGTTGCGGAAGGCAAAGTCGCGCTCCTTGCACGGCTCCATGGGGATGAACATCCATGTGGTCATCCACTCCAGTCCGGGGCTGAGGCCGATGGCTCCCTCGCGCGAAACCATATAATATTGCTCCGGCAGCAGGGGATGCTCTGTTTCTTGTGTCTGGGCAAAAGCCAGCAGTTCCTTAGCCGTGTAAGGAGTGCCGTTTTCTGTTTCGCGCCACACGAAGCACTTCTGCATCGCAATGGCCAGGGCATGCGAAAATGTTCGGTAGTGTCCGTTGATTGGGCCACGCCCTGACGGTTTAGGTTGATTTCCTTGTTCCATATTTTTAGAATTGAAGATTTTTAGAATTGAAGGATTGAAAAACTTCCATTTTTCAATCTTTTAGTTTTTCAATTTTTGAAGAGGAGTTATTTCTTTCCGAAACTTGCTGCCAAGTTGGAGAAATCCTTAACGTCTTTGGCGAAGTTGACTATGCTGTCATTGACTACTCCGGCACCGTACGCCACATTAGCGGCAGCCTCCACACCCAGGTCGTTGGCTCCCTGCACCAGGTTGCCTGCCCAGTCGTGGGCGCCGGTCTGGTTGAGCGTCTCATTGATGACGCCTTCGGTCAGTTTGCCAGTATCGACAGTGCCGTAGAAGACGCTGAAACCGGCGCCCTTGCCGAAGGAGAGCTTGCCGTCGGTGCTTACCTTTGCCTTAAACATCTCAGCGCGGGAGCCGAGGTAGCCGGTGTGAGTCTTGTTGAACCAGTAGTCAACCTTCTTGGCCAAGCCTTCGCTCATCTTGCTCTCTCCGCCACTCAACGCTTTCGTAGCCGATTCTTTCAGTTTGCCTGTGCCGTAGCTGAGTAGCTTGCCTGCGCCGAACTCGGCGGCCTTCTTGCCGGTGGCTTTGAGCATGGCATCGCGTGTCTTGGTTAGGTCGCCTGTCTTGTAGAATGTCGTCACGCCTTCTTTGAGGTCCTCGGTGGCTACGTTGATGCCCAGCTCCTTTGCCCAGGCATATTTCCCTTCGCCGGCCAAGCTGCCAGCCTGATTCTGGATAACGCCGAGGGTGCCGTTGCCTACGCCGACAGCGATGTGTACTATGCCCTCGCCGAGGGACTTGTTGCTATTATAGACTTCGCTCGCAGCTACCAGCGTGGACTTGGCAAAGGTGTAGGCATTCTTCACGGCCTCACCGCCGGGCACACATGTGGCCATCACGTTGACACCTATCTCGCAGGTCTTGTCGATGACCTGCAACTTGTGGATGCCCTCCTCGTACTGCTTGTCCAGATCCATTTGCATATCGTGCTCTATCTGGGCGAGTTCCTGCTCATGCCTGATGGCCAGTTTCACTGCTTGCTCAGTAGGTCGCACACCATACTTCTCGGCAAGTTTCTTTATCTGTCCTTCTTTTCTGATAGCCTCTTCTTGGTTATGTTTCCATTCTAGGTAGTCCTTGCCATCCTGCGAGAGTTCCTGGGATTCTTTCTCCCACTGGGCATGCTGCTCGGCGGCGTTCTTGGCTGCCTGGTCGGCATCCTGCTTGAGTGTACCGGAGTTCTCGTCACGGTAGCGCAGCTGCTCGTTTATCTCATCGGGAGTCCAGTTTTGGTCAGTGTTGAAGTTGCGGTAGGTGCCGTCGCCGTTATTGATGTAGAGTGTCTCTTTGCCGGTGACGGGGTCGCGTACCACGAGGTCTCCGTCGGAGTCCACCTTGGAGTATTTGTCGAGGAATGACGGCTTGTCAGGGGGTGGGGGAGTGTCCTCCTCTTTCTCTTCCTCCTCCTCGGGCTTGCGCCCTGTCAGTCCTTCCATGTCGATGTCTGGCGGAGGAGTGGTTCCGCCGGCATTGCTGACGAGCGAATCTACCAAGCTGCTTGCTCCACCCATGATGCCGACAAGGCCGTTGCCCAGCAGCAGGGAGGCTATCGCTCCGATGGTGCTTATCACAGCAGAGGTGGTGGCATCAGTGTGCTCGCCCAGTCCCAATGGGTCACCCTCGCCTGAGAGCCACATGGTGAGGGCGTCCAGGTAGTTTACCATCTCCTGGCGTTCCTCCTCAGAGAGGATGGGGCTGTCGTCGTACTCTACCAGCATCTCCTCCACCTCGAAATATACACGGGCCCACGGGCGGTCAAGATATCTTTGTTGCTCCGAGCTAATGGGCTTTAAATATTCCTTGTGCTCTTCGTATTCGTCAAAAAACAGATCAAGGTTGTCCCTCTGGTCTGCTGACAATATCAGCAGCAGATGCTGGCTACCCGTATAATATATAAAGTGTCCCAGGTTGATGTCCACTCCTGCTTCCTTTGAAGCCCTGACCGGCTGACCTTTGTGTTCGTTAAAAGCTTTCACGCCCTCATAGCGGCCCGATACGGTCATGCCGTATGAAATGCCCAGTCCGTATTCATCTGCCACGAGGCGTATGTCCGACAGGTTGAAGTTTGTTTCTATGCGCATTTCTTCCTTGCTCGTTTTGGGAGCCTCATATCCCCGGTAGTGGAATGTCAGAGTCTCTGTGAAATTGTAATTGCATGGATAGCTTCGGCTTACTCCCTTATCAGCATAGACACAGAATGCAGGCTCGTTGAGGGGCAAGCCGCGTATGCCCATAATATCCTTGTAAGGGAAAGAATATACATAGTCTATGTCATCCAGTTCTCCGATAGGGTGTACACCCTCCACATGCGCCGCGACAGCTATGGGTTTCAGCTTCAGGCCATATACCTTCAGTCCTCTCTTCATCATCACATTGACCACGTCCACGTTGCCTTGGTCGTAGTCAGGCTTAAAATCGCTCCCCTCTATGTCCATCAGGTCATAGAAGGCCACAGGGTCAACCCACTGTGTCCCGGCCTCGCTGCGGTCTTCGCCGTCGGCCCACACGGAGGCGCTGTTCCAGGAGAGCAGCAATGCTGTGATAAAGAGTATTCTGTTCATCATTTCTTTCCAAATTGTGCGGCCAAGTTAGAGAAATCTTTAACATCCTTGGCGAAGTTGACGATGCTGTCATTGACTACTCCGGCACCGTACGCCACGTTAGCGGCAGCCTCCACACCCAGGTCATTGACTCCCTGCGCGAGATTGCCTGCCCAGTCGTGGGCTCCGGTCTGGTTGAGCGTCTCATTGATGACGCCTTCGGTCAGTTTGCCAGTATCGACAGTGCCGTAGAAGACGCTGAAACCGGCGCCCTTGCCGAAGGAGAGCTTGCCGTCGGTGCTTACCTTTGCCTTAAACATCTCAGCGCGGGAGCCGATGTGGCCGGTGTGAGTCTTGTTGAACCAGTAGTCAACCTTCTTTGCCATGTCTTGGCTCATCTTGCTCTCTCCGCCAGCCAATGCTTTTGTGGCCGAATCCTTGAGCTTGTCTGTGCCGTAGCTGATGAGTTTGCCTACACCGAACTCAGCGGTTTTCTTGCCGGTGGCTTGCAGCATGGCGTCGCGGGCCTTGGCCAGGTCGCCCGTCTGGTAGTATGCGTTCATTCCTTCCTTGAGGTCCTCGGTGGCCACGTTTATGCCCAGTTCCTTGACCCAGGCATACTTCCCCTCGCCGGCCAGGTTGCCGGCCTGGTTCTGGATGACGCCGAGGGCGCCGTTGCCCATGCCGACGGCTACGTGCGCCAAGCCCTCGCCGAGCGACTTGCCCTCGTTGACAGCCTCGCTGGCAGCCACCAGCGTGGCTTTGGCGAAGGTGTAGGCATCCTTCACGGCCTCACCGCCGGGCACACATGTGGCCATCACGTTGACGCCTATCTCGCAGGTCTTGTCAATGACCTCCAACTTGTGGATGCCCTCGTCGTATTGGTTGGCCAGGTCTTGGTTTACATCGTGGTCTATCTGGGCGATGGCCATCTCATATTTGATGGCATTCGTCACCGCTTTCTCGGTAGGCGGCACGCCATACTTCCTTGCCAGCCTCTCAATCTCTGCCTGCTTCTTCTCGGCGGCCTCCTGCTCATGCTTCCATTTCAGGTAGTCCTGACCTTCCTGCGAGAGCTCCTTCGACTCTTTCTCCCACTGAGCATGCTGTTCGGCAGCATTGCGTGCAGCCGTCTCGGCGTCCTGCTTCAGCGGATTGGAATTCTCGTCGCGGTAGCGCAGATGCTCGTTAATCTCTTCGGGTCTCCAGTCCTGGTCGGTGTTGAAGTTGCGGTAGGTGCCGTCGCCGTTGTTGGTGTAGAGAGTCTCCTTGCCGGTCACGGGGTCGCGCACCCAGAAGTCACCGTCGGAGTCCACCCTGGTGTATTTGTCGAGGAACTCCAACTTCTCTTCGGGTGGCGGTGGGGGCTCGTTTTCGTTTTCGTTATCGTTATCGTTTTCGTCCTCTGGCTTACGTCCTTTCAGTCCTTCCATTTTGGTCAGGTCGGGTGCGTCGGAGCCCGGCAGGGGATTAGCCCCGCTGGTGGCGCTGTTGATGAGGGTGTTAACGAGGCTGCCTGCTCCGCCGCCCAGCATGCCAGCCAGTCCGTTGCCGAGCAGTATGGATGCCACCGTGCCGATGGCGCCAATCACTGCGGATGTGGTGGCATCGGTGTGCTCGCCCAGTCCCAGGGGGTCGCCCTCGCCTGAGAGCCATGCGGTGAGGCCGTCAAGATAATTTACCAGTTCCTGGCGGTCTTCCTCAGAGAGGATGGGGCCGCCATCGTCCTCAACCAGGATTTCTTCTACAAAAAAGTACACACGAGGCCAGGGGCGCTGCAAGAGAGGAATCTCGCTCGCCTTCATATGCTTGGCAAGCGACATGGCATCGCAGCCGACCATCAATATCAGGTCTCGCGCTCCGCGGAAGTAGATGAAGTGGGCCAACTTATGATTCGCTCCATCACTCTTGCTGAAATCATAATCATGTTCAAGTGTTCCGTTGTCTTCTGGGTTTTCATCTATGTTATGACAATAATTGCGGTATGCTTGAAAGAGGTGCTCATGGGCTGTGAAGGAATAACATACATCCAAGGAATTCTCTGTTGAAGACAGACGCAGATTGCTGATATTCAGAGAGGAAGTGGATGTGTTGTTTTCCCAGTGTTCACATACGCCATGGACCTCCGGGTGGTGTGATTTCCACTTATAGGTGAAGTCATAGGATCTGCTGACGCCCTCGTCAACATAGATGCAGAACCCTGCTTCGTTGAGAGGAATTCCTCTGACGCCATATAAGTCTTGAAAGTCAAATTGAAAATCAGGATTTACCCCATCCAGCTCTGTAATATATGCAAACTTCTCCACATAGGTAGCACCGCAGAAGGGCTTGAGCCTGAGGCCATAGACCTTCAGTCCCTTGTCCTTTACGACCTTGTTGAAGTCGATGTCGCCCTGGTCGTAGTCGCGCTGGAAGTCGGTGCGGTTGATGTCCTGCAGTTCGTAGAACTCCACGGGGTCCACCCAGCGGGTGCCCACCTCAAAGTTGCGCTGCTCGCCGTCGGCAAGGGCAGGGAGCGCACTCCATGCGCAGAGGGTGAGGCAAAAGCCGATGTAAAGCACTAATCTTTTCATAGGAAGCAGTGTTTTTGCAAGAAAAGTTGTGTAAAGTTAATCAATATATATGTTATTGCCATACTTTGATGCTATAAAATTTAAAAAATAATCGTTTTACCCCAAAAGGCAGACACTTCTTCGGCCAATTATTGATAATCACTGATTCCTTAACTTTTGGAAACACACCTACAGGTCACGGAACAGGCACAATCATCCGCAGATAGCATCGGGGCGCAGGGTTCAGCATAATATGAGGAGAAGGAATACTTAAAATAGACTCCTACTTCGTGGAAAGCCCATGGAACACCGCCGAAAGACTCTCTAATTGCGCAGTTATCTCCTCTTATTGCGCGAACACTTTATTTAATTGCGCGGAGCTGTTCAGTTTCGACGCGATTAGATTTGACTTCGACGCGATTAGATTTCGTTTCGACGCGATTAGATTGCTTCAGCAGGCTCAGCATAGATTTGCCGCCAAGGCTCTCAGATTTCCTTTTGTCGGACCGCGCTTGCAGCGCGACCACCGACGAAATCTTCGCGAAGGCTTCGCCTTTCGACGGGCTCAGCATAAACTTGTGCGCGATTAATTGTTTAACCTTTTAATCTTTTGTGGGCAAAATGTCGGCTGAACAATATTTTTTCGGTAAGAAATGACGCATTATCCGTTTTTTTTGTGTTTCTTTGCAAGAACTTTGAAGAACTTTGAAGAACTTTGAAGAATTGAAGAATTGAAAAGTTGAAAAATTGAAGAACTTTGAAGAATTGAAAAGTTGAAGAATTGAAAAGTTGAAGAATTGAAAAATTGAAGAGCTTTGAAGAACTTTGAAGAACTTTGAAGAATTGAAAAACTGAAGAATTGAAAAATTGAAATATATTTGAAGTATGAATCAGCAGAAGAATCTACCCACCGTTGAAGAGGTCTTTGCGTGGATGCGCAAACTCTACGACGAGAGCTACTCAGGCCTTACGCGCACTGAGAAGAACGAACAGCACATGTACGGCACGATGGTCACTACGCCCAATGACAAGAAGTTCATCGTGCGCATGCTTGACGAGACGAGCCAGGTGCGCGACAGGCAGAAGCTGGCGCGCAGGGTGAAGGACCTAATCGACCAGTACGGCATTCCCAAGTTCCTCGACGGGACTGACCATGCCCTCTTCTGGATGTACCAGAAGTTTGCATACCTGCCACTGTTCAACTGGGCCTCGGTGCCCATAGTGAAGTGGCGCCTGCGTCGCGACACCAGCCGCGTGATCATCGACGCCGCACGCCCCAGGCTGACCAGGCATCTGGCCACCCGATTCCAGGAGGACATCGGTCAGAACGTCAACCTGCTGGGAGAGGTGGTGGTTGGCGACGGTGAGGCCGACAAGCGCTACTACTCCTACCTCGAGGCTCTGAAGGAGCCGGACATCACCTATATCTCGGTGAAGATTTCGGGTATCTACGCGCAGACGCATGCCCTTAACTATAAGGAGAGCTTCCCTGAGCTGATACGCCGCATGTCGGAGCTCTACCAGGCTGCCATCGACAATCCCTACATTGACCACGAGGGCAGGAAGCGCGCCAAGTTTGTCAACCTCGACATGGAGGAGTATAAGGACGCCCACCTCACGATGAAGGTGTTTAAGGACGTGCTCTCGCTGCCGCAGTTTAAGAACTATGAGGCGGGCATCGTGGTGCAGGCTTACCTGCCCGACGCATGGGACTTCCAGACCGAGCTGCTGGAGTTTGCACGCAAGCGCGTGGCTGAGGGGGGCTCGCCCATCAAGATGCGCATAGTCAAGGGCTGCAACCTCGACATGGAGAACATCGTGAGCGACCTGCGCGGATGGCCTAACCCCGTAAGGCCCGACAAGACGGAGGTGGATGCCAACTACCTGCACATTATTGAGCGCGGACTGCTGCCCGAAAATGCCAAGGTGCTCCACATCGGCATGGCATCGCACAACCTGTTCACCATCTCCTACGCCTACCTGCTCACCGAGAAGTATCAGACGCCCAAGGACTGCTTCTGCTTCGAGATGCTGGAGGGCATGGCCAACCATGTATGGCGCGCACAGAAGAAACTGGGCAACCACGTCATCCTCTACACCCCGGTGGTGAAGAAGGAGCATTTCCTCAACGCCATCTCCTACCTCGTAAGGCGCATGGACGAGAACACCGCGCCCGACAACTTCCTCACCCACTCCTTCTCGCTGCGTCCCGACACGCCCGAGTGGGACGAGCTGCAACAGCAATTCATTAACGCTTACAATATGAAAGACAACCTTACTCACGTCCCCACCCGGGTGCAGGACCGCAACAAGCCGTATGCCGGCCAGGAGCCGAGGGACGAAATGATTAACGAGCCCGACACCGACTTCGACCGCGTATGCAACCAGCGCTGGGTGGAGGACATCTTCGCCAAGTGGAAACCGAGCGGCAAGGCTGTCGGCGCCAAGGCCGCCAACTGGGGCGAATGGAAACCGGGCGACCTGCTGCCCACGCAGATCGGCAGCGAGCTGGTGTTCAACGATGACCACGCCAAGTACTACGACCGCTCACAGCCCGGCGATGTGCCGGTTTGCGAGATGTCGCGAGCCAACAGGGAGCAGACCGAGAAGATTCTCGACATTGCCGGGAAGGATGCCGGCCTCTGGCGCAAGACCACCATCGAGGAGCGTCACAGGATAATGTATAAGGCTGCCAACATCCTCGGCGAGATGCGCGGCGACCTCTGCGGCGCCATGTGTGCCATCACGGGCAAGACCATAGAGGAAGGCGACGTGGAAGTGAGCGAGGGCATCGACTACTGCCGCTTCTACACCACCACGATGAAGAAGCTTGCCAAGCTCGACGACGTTGACATGGTGGCCAAGGGCACTGTGCTCGTGCTGTCGCCGTGGAACTTCCCGTGCGCCATACCCTGCGGCGGCGTGGTAGCCGCCCTCGCCTCGGGAAACACCTGCATACTGAAGCCCGCCACCGTGGCGGCTCCCGTGGCATGGCTCTTCGCCAAGGCGTTCTGGGAGGCCGGCGTGCCCAAGGAGGCCCTGCAGGTGGTCATCACCGACCGCGAGGCTACACCGCTGCTCACCTCCTCGCCCGTGGTGAAGCATATCATACTCACCGGCGGCACCGAGACGGCACAGACCATCGCCCACGCCAATCCGCGCAAGCCACTGTCGGCTGAGACGGGCGGCAAGAACGTGATGATTCTCTCCGCCAAGGGCGACCGCGACCATGCCATCATGAACGCCTGCCGCTCAGCTTTCGGCAACGCCGGACAGAAATGCTCGGCATGCTCACTGCTGCTGGTGGAGCGCTCCGTTTACGACAATCCCGAGTTCATCGAGAAGCTCAAGGACTGCGCCTCGTCGCTCAAGGTTGGAGGCGTATGGAACGCCGGCAACATAGTGGGCCCGATGATTACCAACAGGAATGAGAAACTCGAGCAGGCCTTCACCCTCGAGCCCGGAGAGAGCTGGCTTGTGGCGCCTGAGTTTATCGACGACAAGAAATACATACTCAAGCCCACCGTGAAGCTCGGCGTGAAGCCCGGCTCGTTCACCTTCCGCACAGAGCTCTTCGCACCGCTGCTTGCCGTGGCTCCCTACGACACTCTGGAGCAGGCCGTGGCACTGGTCAACAGCCTCGACTACGGACTGACCAGCGGACTACAGTCGCTCGACGAGAAGGAGCAGCTCTACTGGAAAAACAATGTGGAAGCCGGCAACCTCTACATCAACCGCGGCATAACAGGCGCCGTCGTCAACCGCCAGCCCTTCGGCGGCATGAAGCTGTCCGCCTTCGGCCCCGGACTCAAGGCAGGCGGCCCCAACTACTGCGCACAGTTTATGAACATCACCGACAAGGCAGGCTCCACCACCGACTGGCGCAAGAGCTATGCCGAGTGGTATGAGAAAGAGTTCAAGCATGCCCGCAACATACAGCCCAACATACGCGGCGAGCAGAATATCTTCCGCTACCTGCCCCTGAAGCGCGGCATGGTGTTCAGACTCTTCGGCGACGAGACGCTGGAGCAGGTGCAGATGGTGCAGCTCGCAGCCAAGACCGTAGGCACGCCGCTCACAATCTCCGCTGACAGCGACAACCCGCTGATTGCACAGATTGACGGCGACGTGAAGCGCGAGACTCTGCAAGGCTTCTGCCAGTCGATGAAGCAGTATGAGCGCGTGCGTACCATCTCACAGAACGTGCCCGACGAGGTATTTGCCGCCGCAGCATGGTGCGACCGCTACATCGCTCAGTCGGCACCCGTGAAGGACGGACGCATAGAGCTCGCCATCTACATCAAGGAGCAGTCCATAGCTAACGAATATCACCGCTACGGCTCACAGATAGAAGTGCCTGCAATTGAATAGGGCAACAGACAGGACTGCATAAGCCTGTGCCAGCTGGCGCCTGAAAGCGGTGCCAACGTTTGGCAAGGATTTTATTGCGAAAAGAAAAAGCAAAATCGCGAAGAGAACGACCTTCTCTTCGCGATTGTTTTTGGAAAGAAATTATTGCTGTTGTGTCTAATCCAGTAGGTTGGCAAAGGGACGAATCCCATCATGGGCAGTCTTAAAGTCGATAATCATCTGGCGTTCATACTCGCGCGGGTCTGTGCTCAATACTTTCCAGCAGACCACAAGATCATCCGCATCGGCCAGCTGCCATATATAGCGCCCACCTCTATGCCCAACGGGCTTTCCAGAGCCAAACTTCATATACTGGGACAATCTGCTGCGCAAGGTGGCCTTTGATCCTTCACCACCGGCCTTGCCAATATATACGATGTCTGTCCCTTCTACCCAGTTTGCCTTTAGTTCGGAAAGAGGAACATTGGGATCTTCACCCTTGAAGAAGCCGCCTGTTCCTCTCTGAAGAAAGTCAGGCTCTGTTTCTTTTGTGTAAAGAACTGCATAGACACCCTGTTCCTCAGGAATGACACCAATGTTCTTCTTCAACTCACCAACGGTGACAAAGCCGCTGAATCCCTCTTGCTCTAAAATCTGTCTGTTCATAGTATAGGCTGTTTTATCATTTTCTTATTGCTTTCACCACGCGTGACTTATTGTCCTGGGCGTATTGGTAGAGGTCTTCTATGTCGCCGATCTCTTCCTCGTATTCGTACTCCTCATCTACGCCAAGTTCCTCAAAAGCCCCATCTTGGAGTACCCGATAGTACTTGCCGTTAAGCTCCTGTATCTCCCAGCTCTCGTCGTTGGCCCAGTCAAGCATCTCAACATAAGCGCTGTTGTCGACATCCGACTGGGTGGTTGAGACGGGAGCCGCAGGTTTGCTGTAATATTCCGGATATAGGTCAGAAACCTTTGTCGGAGGCTGAGTGATGCGCTCACCTGTCGGGTTGGTGTAGGGATCTACCATCGCAGGCTGCCGTGCACCTTGCGGCAGTGCCGAAGATGGCTCCTTCTTATTGCCCTCATATATTTTCATGATTATGAATATGAGAACTGACAGTGCGAGTATTTGTGAAACCTTCATACAAGAATGAACTTTATGACGGTTATCCCGGCCTGCGGCGTCGGTCTATAGAAAGAGGGGATTGCGAGCGGTGTATGCAGCAAGCCCCTGTGGTGCACTATCTTTCCGAGGGATTATTTCGCAATCTTAAATTTCATCTTGCCTGCCTTGATGATATATACACCGGAGGGTAGGCTGCCCAGGGAGATGGTGGCAGAGCCCTGGGTGTCGGTCTGGGCTTTGCTTACCAGTGTGCCGCCGGGGGTATAGACGAGCACGGTGGTGAGGGGAGGGAAGTTGTCCATTGACCACTGGCCATTGACCATTGACCATTGGGCATTGTTCCCGATCCTCTGTTCGCTGTTCTCCAACCCTGTGGGGTCTTCCTCGTCGGTGAAATAGGCTTTCCTGAGGTTGCGGAACTGCAGGAGTTTGGTCTCACCGGTTTGCACTATGGTATAGTTGCCCTTGAAGATTATCTTGGGGCGTTCGCTGAGGTAGAACTTCAGTACGCCGCCGGTCTTGTCCTCTATGCAGAGGGTGGTGGCGTTCTTTACGCCGGCACTGGCTGTGGCACTATAGCTAAGAGCCAGCAGCCAACAGCCGATAACCAATAGCCAAAAATATGTTTTTTTCATTTGAAATTTGAGATTTGAGGTTTGAATCAAGTCTGGAGATGGACAGTAACGAACACGAATTTCACGAATGGCTTATGAAATCATAAGTTGCAAAACAAATAGTAAATTGTAATTTGTTCAATTGTAAATTCCTTTACTCCTTACTCCCTTTACTCCTTACTTCTTTTTTTAATGGATAAGCACTTTCTCAAAGGCCTGTATGAGCACATTGGCCATAAGTTGGTGGCCGTCGTCGTTGGGGTGGAGGGCTACGTCGATGGAGAGTTTGGGCATCACTGTCTGTCCGCCGCACTCGTAGAACCAGTCGGCTACGGGCAGACTCTCGTAGGCTGCTATCTCCTTGATGAGGTCGGCATAGTCCTGCAGGTAGATGCCGTTGAACTCGTCATACCAGTGGGCAGGCAGGTAGGAGCCGAAGCCGTAGGCCTTGCGCGGAGTGCAGAGGATGATCATGGCCTTGGGGTTGACTTTGTAGATGGCATCGATGAGTTTGCGATAGGTGGCGGCGAAGGTGCCGTTGCCGGTATTGTTCTTGTAGTCTTCTATGGTGCCCACGGGTGTGGAGTGGCCCCAGTCGTTGACTCCGTGTTCGATGGTATAGTAGTCGGCCTTGATGACGTTGGAGAGGGCAGAGGAGAGCACTCCGGCGTTGACGCCCTTGTTGGTGAACTGCTTGAAGGCGAGCTTCTCCATCACGCGGGTCTGGTAGCCCTTGGTGAAGGCGGAGCTGACATTGTTGTTGTACCAGGTGATGGAGGTGCCGAGGCTGAGCCAGTGACCATCAACGATGCGGCGGCCGTCGGAGGTGAAGTAGATGGGGTTGGAGGCTTTGTCGGCAGAGAAGATGATGCTGTCGATGGCGCTCACGTCGAAAGCCATGGGGGTGTCCTTCTCATAGACGGTTACACTTTGGCCGTTGACCATTGACCATTGGCTGCCGGCCATTAATGCGATAGCAAGGATAGTTAGTGCTTTTTTCATAATATGAATAGTTTTAAATTTAAATCTTCAATTTTTCAACTCTTCAATTTTTCAACTCTTTAATTTTTCAACTCTTTAATTTTTATAGTCGTAGGCGTGCTTGGGATAGTCGAGGGTGTAGTGCAGTCCGCGGCTCTCCTTGCGCTCTATGGCCTGGCGGGTGACGAGGTAGCCTACGTTGACGGCGTTGCGCAACTCGCAGATATCGCGGGTGGCCTTGACGCGCTTGAAGAGTTCCTCGGTCTCCTCATAGATGATGTCGAGGCGTGTCCAGGCACGGTGGAGGCGCAGGTCGCTGCGCACGATGCCTACGTAGTTGGACATTATCTGTCCTACTTCGCGCATGTCCTGGGCAATGAGCACTTTCTCTTCGTTGGTCATAGTGCCTTCGTCGTTCCATGCGGGCACTTTGGTGTTGAAGGAGTAGTCGTCGATGACCGACAGGGCGTGCTTGGCTGCCGCGTCGGCATACACCACTGCCTCTATGAGCGAGTTGCTGGCCAGGCGGTTGCCGCCGTGGAGGCCGGTGCATGAGCACTCGCCTACGGCATAGAGTCTATGGATGCTGCTCTGGGCGTTGAGGTCCACCTTGATGCCGCCGCACAAATAGTGGGCACAGGGGCATACGGGTATGTACTGCTTGGTTATGTCGATGCCTATGGAGAGGCACTTGGCGTAGATGTTGGGGAAGTGGGTCTTTGTCTGCTCGGGGTCCTTGTGGGTAACGTCGAGGCAGACGTGGTCGATGCCGTGTATCTTCATCTCCTTGTCAATGGCGCGGGCCACTATGTCGCGCGGAGCGAGGGAGAGTCGCTTGTCGTATTTCTGCATAAATTCCTCGCCGTTGGGCAGTCGCAGGATGCCGCCGTAGCCGCGCATGGCCTCGGTGATGAGATAGGCTGGGTGTGTCTCACCCGGGTGGTAGAGGGCTGTAGGATGAAACTGCACAAACTCCATGTCCTTCACGGTGGCCTTGGCTCTGTAGGCCATGGCTATGCCGTCGCCGGTGGCTATGTTGGGGTTGGTGGTGGAGGTGTAGATGGCGCCTATGCCGCCAGTGGCCAGCAGGGTCACCTTGGAGAGGAAGGTATCCACCTTGCCCGTGTCGGGGTCAAGGATATAGGCACCGTAGCACTCTATGTCGGGTGTCTGGCGGTTGACTTCCACACCCAGGTGGTGCTGGGTGATTATCTCTACGGCGAAGTGGTTCTCCAGCACCTTGATGTTGGGATGGCGGCGCACAGCCTCAATAAGGCCGCGCTGAATCTCGAAGCCTGAGTCGTCGGCGTGGTGGAGGATGCGGAACTCGGAGTGGCCGCCCTCGCGGTGGAGGTCGAAGGTGCCGTCTTCCTTGCGGTCGAAGTTGACGCCCCAGTTCACCAGGCGTTCGATGCCGGCGGGAGCCTGCTCTACCACTTGCCTTACAGCCTCGGGGTCGCTGATGAAGTCGCCAGCCACCATGGTGTCGTGGATATGCTTCTCAAAGTTATCCACCTCCATGTTGGTGACCGATGCCACTCCACCTTGAGCCTTGGCAGTGTTGGCCTCGTCGATGGTAGACTTACATACCAGGGCCACCTTGCCCTTCTTGGCTGCGGCTACCTGCAGCGCAAACGACATGCCGGCTACGCCGCTGCCTATAACGAGAAAATCAAATTTGCGAACCATTGAGAGTTTTTTTAATTTGACGAGTAGATGTCTTGGGAGTTAACCGCCTCGTAAGGGGAGCGAAATTGGAAGTCAACGGCTTCGCTGCGGAAAATTAAAACGGACGATATCTTCTCCCATTAGTTGGCAAAGATAGATAAAAATCCTTAAATACTATATTTTATCCCCAAAATATTTGTACTTTTGCCGCCACTATGAAAAAAATGACCATACATAACGTTCCAAAAGTACTTTTTGCGAATCTTCTTATGCTGATGCTCAGCATAGGTGCAACGGCTCAGTGGGGACCCACCCTGATCCATAATATTGACTCGCTGCTTGGCCATCCCATGTTTCAGCGCACACAGGTGGCTGTCTATGTTTATGACCTGGATGCCGACACCGTTGTCTATGACAGGGGCAGCCGTCAGCTGATGCGTCCCGCCTCGGTTATGAAGGTGCTGACCTCCACCGCCGCCCTCCACAACCTGGGTGCCGACCATCCCTTCATAACCACCCTCAGCTACAGCGGCACCATAGAGCGCGACACCCTGCTGCCCGACAGCGTGGAGCAACACAATGTGCTACATGGTGACCTATACCTGCGCGGAGGTTTCGATCCCCTCTTCGGCCCCGACGATATGAGGGCCTTTATCCAGTCGCTGCGCGAACAGGACATACGCCGCATTGACGGCACCGTATATGCCGACCTCTCGTTTAAGGATACCCTCAAGTGGGGCCAGGGATGGTGTTGGGATGACAAGGCGACCACTCTCACACCTCTGCTCTATAATGCCAAGGATATCTTCATGACCCGCTTCATGCAAAGCCTTGATGCAGACTCCATACTCCGGCCTGCCAACTATCGCCGTCTTACTCAGGGAGTGCTGGAGTGCGATACGGTGACACTGTGCTGCCGCATCCACACCATCAGCCAGATGATAGGTTGCATGATGAAGGAGTCAGACAACCTCTTTGCCGAGTCGCTCTTCTATCAGCTGGGTCGCAGCGGGCGCAAGGCTGCCGAGCAGGAGTACGGCCTAATCCGCGAGCTGGGCCTTAACCCCGATGACTACACAGTGGCAGACGGTAGCGGTCTCTCGCTCTACAACTATCTCACTCCCCAGGTGGTGGTGAGGCTCCTGCGTCATGTGTGGAACACACCCCGCCTGCTCAATGTACTCTATCCTTCGTTGCCCATAGCAGGCTACGACGGCACACTCAAGAAGCGCATGAAGGGTACCGCTGCAGAGGGCAATGTTCGTGCCAAGACAGGCACCCTGAGTAAAGTCTCCACCCTGGCAGGCTATGCCACCACGTCGTCAGGCAGTCACCTGGCTTTCTGCATTTTCAACCAAGGAGTCCTCAACTCGCAGGAGGGTCGCGATTTTCAGGACAGAGTATGTCAGCAGCTGGTGAAGTGAAAAATAAGGAAAAATTTTGCCAACTGAAAATAAAGTACTAACTTCGCACCGCAAAAACGAGCCCAGATGGCGGAATTGGTAGACGCGTTGGTCTCAAACACCAATGCCGCAAGGCGTGCCGGTTCGATCCCGGCTCTGGGTACGAGTAAATGATGAAAGTCAGCTGACCAAGAGTCGGCTGGCTTTTTTTATGATAAGATCGAAGTTCTATGTTTTCTCCCAGAAGTCATTTCTGTCTGAGCCTACTCGACGGACTACGCCTTGCTCTTGTAGCTTGTTGATGATTCTGGTGTTATTAGGCGCAAAATGCATTTTTTGATGCGGTGGACATGCTATGTGTCGGTGAAAAGTACTAATTTTGCCATCTAAATATAAAATAGAGAATTAGGCTGGGGCTGGTTATGAAGAATAGAATACTTTCCTTAAGAACAGATTCTTTTTACGAAGCCTGGCTTATTTTACCACTTAATTTTTGATATAAAGATGGAGCAACTTTTTAGCAATCTGCCTTACAAGGTGGCCGATTTGAGCCTGGCTGACTTTGGCAGCGAGGAGATAAGGATAGCCGAGCATGAGATGCCTGGCCTGATGGCATTGCGCAGCAAGTATGGTGCATCGCAGCCATTGCGCGGTGCCCGCATAATGGGCTCGCTGCACATGACCATTCAGACAGCTATGCTGATAGAGACGCTCCGCGCTCTGGGTGCAGAGGTGCGGTGGTGCTCATGCAATATCTATTCCACTCAGGATCATGCGGCAGCTGCCATAGCCCGTGGAGGCACTCCCGTCTTTGCCTGGAAGGGTGAGAGTCTGGAGGAATACTGGTGGTGTACGCTGCAAGCCATGAATTTTGACGGCAAATATCCCAACATGATAGTGGATGACGGCGGCGATGCCACGCTGATGATACACCTCGGTGTGAAGGCAGAGAATGATGCCTCAGTGCTGGACACTCCCTCTGACAGCGATGATGAGCGTGAGCTGAAGTTGCTGCTGAAGCGTGTGCTTAAGGAGCAGCCCCGCCGCTGGCACGAAACGGCAGCTTCCATCAAGGGAGTGAGTGAGGAGACCACCACCGGGGTACACCGCCTCTATCAGATGCAGCAGAAGGGAGAGCTGTTGTTCCCTGCCTTCAATGTCAACGACTCGGTTACCAAGAGCAAATTCGACAACCTCTATGGCTGCCGCGAGAGTCTGGTTGACGGCATCAAGCGTGCTACCGATGTGATGATTGCCGGCAAGGTGGCTGTGGTGGCAGGCTATGGTGATGTGGGCAAGGGTTGCGCACAGAGCCTTAAGAGTTATGGCGCCCATGTGCTGGTGACCGAGATAGACCCCATCTGCGCACTGCAGGCTGCTATGGAGGGATATGAGGTGGTCACCATGGATGAGGCCGCCCCGCGAGGCAACATATTCGTTACCACCACAGGCAATATAGACGTAATTACCGTTGAGCACATGATGCAGATGCCTGACGAGGCAATAGTATGCAATATCGGGCACTTCGATTCTGAGATACAGGTGGAGAAGCTCAAGCAGGTGGAAGGCATCAAGCGCACTAATATCAAGCCGCAGGTGGACAGCTACCGTTTTCCCGACGGCCATCATATCACTCTGCTGGCTGACGGCCGACTGGTCAACCTGGGCTGTGCCACAGGGCATCCCAGCTTTGTTATGAGCAACTCTTTCACCAATCAGACCCTGGCGCAGATAGAACTCTTCCGCAATCACTATGATGTTGGCGTTTACACCCTGCCCAAGAAACTGGATGAGGAAGTCGCCCGTCTTCACTTGGAGCGCATAGGAGCTCACCTCAGCAAGCTTACTCCTGAGCAGGCTGCATACATCGGAGTTTCCGTTGAAGGTCCCTTCAAGGCAGAAAACTATAGATACTAGTGACCAATAACCAATAACCGTTAACCAATAACCAATAACCGTTAACCAATAACCTTTATTATAGATGCAAAAGATTCTTCAGAAAGTATGGCCCGATGCGGCAGCCGTAGTACTGTTTATCGTCATCGGTTTTGTTTATTTCCTTTCGCCCGTTAGCGATGGGCTGGTGTTGTCGGGCTCCGACCATACGGGAGCCATAGGCAGCGGTGTGGAGCTGACGCAGTATCATGAGCGTACCGGCGAGGAGACCCGTTGGACTAATGCGCTCTTCAGCGGAATGCCCACGTATCAGATGTCGCCTTCCTATAGCTCGCGCACAGCTCTCGACACTCTGCGCAGTGTTTATGAGCTGGGGCTGCCCACGGTGGTGATGTATGTGTTCATCCTGTTGGTGGGCTTCTATATTCTGATGCGCGCCATGGGCTATAAGCCGTTGCTCAGTGTGATGGGTGCTGTGGCATGGGCGTTTTCTTCTTATTTCTTCATCATCATCGGCGCGGGCCATATATGGAAGTTGCTGACTCTGGCCTTCATACCGCCCACCATAGCGGGTATGGTGCTTTGCTACAAGGGCAAGTATCTGTGGGGCGGTGCGGTGCTGGCACTGTTTTTGGCATTTCAGATATTGAGTAACCACCTGCAGATGACCTATTATTTCCTGCCGGTGATGCTGCTCATGTGGCTGGCCTATCTGGCCAGTGCCGTCAGGCAGCATTGGATGCCGCGCTTCTTGAAGGCCACAGTCACAATGGCAGTGGCTGCGGTGATAGCCATTGCCGCCAATCTGCCTAACCTGTATCATACCTACCAGTATAGCAAGGAGACCATGCGAGGACGCAGCGAGCTGGCTGCCGAGGGCACCTCTGAGAAGTCGGGCCTTACCGCAGAGTACATCACCCAGTGGTCATACGGCATCGACGAGACTCTCACCCTGCTCATCCCCAACGCCAAGGGCGGCGCTTCGGTGCCGTTGTCGCAGAGCGATATCGCCATGGAGAAGGGGCAGTATTCGCAGTACTATAACGGCATCAGCATGTACTGGGGCGACCAGCCGGGCACGGCAGGTCCCGTCTATGTGGGAGCAATAATAATGTTGCTGTTCATATTGGGGCTCTTTGTGGTAAAAGGCCCGATGAAATGGGCACTTTTGGTGGCCACGGTCATCTCGGTGCTGCTCTCGTGGGGCCATAATTTCATGGGGCTTACTCAGTGGTGTATCGACAATGTGCCGCTTTACAATAAGTTCCGTACCGTCTCGTCAATCCTCGTGATAGCAGAGTTCACCATTCCTTTGCTGGCTATTATGGGCTTGGCCAAGGTCATTAAGGACAAGGAGGCCGCCCTGGGTAAGAATATGTGGAAGCTATGGGTGAGCTTTGCCTTGGTGGGCGGTGCAGCGCTGCTTTATGCCATGTTCCCCGGTCTCAATGAGCCTTATTACTCTGCCAGCGAATACAGCCAGTTGTCGCAGTATCCTGACATCCTTAACGATATCATAGGCGCCCGCAAGGCCATATTCACTGCCGACGCATGGCGCACACTTATCTATGTGCTGCTGGGTGCAGCGTTGGTATGGCTGATGGCAAAGAAGCTGTTGAAGCCGGTTGTTGCCGTGGCTGTTATGGCGGTGCTGTGCCTTGTGGATATGTACGGTGTCAACAAGCGCTATCTCAACGATGAGATGTTTGTGCTGCCGGAGGACATCAACAGCGTGTTCCAGAAGTCGGCTGCCGATGAGCAGATACTGCAGGACAAGAGTCTGGATTACCGTGTGCTCAATTTCACCACCAACACCTTCAACGAAAACGAGACCTCCTATTTCCACAAGAGCATAGGTGGCTACAGCGCAGTGAAGCTGGGCCGCTACCAAGATCTCATCGACCGCCATATCGGCAATGAGATGGGCGAAGTTATCAAGGCGTTTAATGACAGCCAGGGCAACCTCGCCACCGTCAAGGGCGACAGTCTCTTCCCCGTGCTCAATATGCTTAATGACAAGTATTTCATCGTCAGTGCCGGCGAGGGACAGAAGTTTGCCGTGCAGAATCCCTTTGCCATGGGCAACGGATGGTTTGTAGGCAATATTAAATATGTAGATACCCCCAATAAGGAGATAGATGCCCTCTCTTCCATCAACCTGCGTGCAGAGGCCGTGGCTGACGAGACTTTCCAGTCTGTACTGGGCGAGGGCAGCGGCACCGTGCTGGCCGACAGCCTTAGGCGCGTGGTGCTTACCAAGTATGATGCCAACGAGCTTGACTATGACGTGGAGAGCAAGACGGGCGGAGTGGTTGTCTTCTCTGAGATATACTACCCCGGCTGGACTGCTACTCTCGATGGGCAGCCGCTGGAGCTGGGCAGGGTCAACTATGTGCTGAGGGCCGCCAAGGTGCCTGCCGGCAAGCATGTCGTTCACATGGAGTATAAGCCTGCCTCTGTGGGCGTTACCGAGACCGTGGCATACATAGCCATCTTTATCCTACTGCTTGTCTTCGTCGCCGCAGCAGTCCTCACCATCAGGAAGGCGAAAGCAGCAGACGATAGCGAAACCGAAACAGAGAAAGAAATTATATAGCACATAAATTTGTACATAAATTAATTTGTACATAATTTGCACATTGTAAATTGTAATTTGTAAATCAACAAAATGAACAAACCCAGCATTCCCAAAGGAACGCGTGACTTCTCCCCCGTGGAGATGGCAAAGCGCAACTATATCTTCAACACCATCCGTGAGGTATATGGCTTGTATGGCTTCCGTCAGATAGAGACCCCGGCGATGGAGAATCTCTCTACGCTGATGGGCAAATATGGTGAGGAGGGCGACAAGCTGCTCTTCAAGATACTCAACTCCGGCGATTTCCTGCGCGGCATCGATGCCGGTGTCTTGGCGGACGGAGCCACAGGCCGTCTGGCAGCGCAACTGTGCGAGAAAGGCCTCCGCTACGACCTCACCGTGCCCTTTGCCCGCTATGTGGTGCAGCACCGCGATGAGCTCCAGATGCCCTTCAAGCGTTATCAGATTCAGCCTGTGTGGCGCGCCGACCGCCCCCAGAAGGGTCGCTATCGCGAGTTCTACCAGTGTGACGCCGATGTGGTGGGCAGCGACTCGCTGCTCAGCGAGGTGGAGCTCATGCAGATTATCGACACCGTGTTCACCCGATTCGGCATCCGCGTAAGCATCCGTATCAACAATCGCAAGATTCTCACCGGCATGGCCAACCACATCGGTCAGCCCGACAAGATAGTCGAGATAACCACAGCCATCGACAAGCTCGACAAGATAGGCATTGACAATGTCCGTGCCGAACTTGCCGACAGCGGAGTCACCCCTGAGGCCATCGCCAAGTTGGAGCCCCTCTTCCAGATCAGCGGCGACAACGACAGCCAGCTCGCAGCCATTGCAGCAATGCTCGCCGACGACGAGATAGGCACCAAGGGCGTGGAGGAGGTGCGCTTCGTCCTCAACACCCTCAAATCTTTAATGGCCAATGGTCAATGTTCAATGGCCAACGAGGTAGCCCTCGACCTCACCCTCGCCCGCGGTCTCAACTATTATACCGGCTGCATCTTCGAGGTCAAGGCCCTTGACGTGGAGATAGGCTCCATCACCGGCGGCGGGCGCTACGACAATCTTACCGGCATCTTCGGCATGCCCGGACTCAGCGGCGTGGGCATCTCCTTCGGAGCCGACCGCATCTACGATGTCCTCAATCAACTCGACCTCTATCCGCAGGATGCCATTCAGGGCGCACAGGTCCTCTTCATCAATTTCGGTCAGGCGGAGGCAGCCCGCAGCATGCAGGTGGCCACCCAGCTCCGTCAGGCAGGCATCGCCGCCGAGGTCTATCCCGACAGCGCCAAGATGAAGAAGCAGATGAGCTACGCCAACACCCTCGGCGTGCCCTATGTAGCACTCATAGGCGAGAGCGAGCTCCAGTCGGGCCTCGTCAGCCTCAAGGATATGAACACAGGACAACAGCAGCAGCTCACCGCAGAGGAGGTGATAGAGAAGCTCAAACCTTCCCATTAAAAGGGAACCATTTGGCAAAAAGACTTTTTTTTCATGTGGGATTCTTCGTACTTTGTAAAAAACACTTATCTTTGCACCATATTAATACTAAAACAAATTAAACTATGAAAAAAGTTATTACTCTTTTGTTGATGCTCGCGCTGTTTGCGACGGGCAAGATGAGTGCGAGTTGGGGTTATGCGACCTGCATTCTCCCTGACAAAAGCCAGCGCACCATTGAGTTTCGTTATGAAATAACTAGTACTAGTCTAAACAGGATACGTATTATTAGCGCAACCGATGATAACAAGAAAAGCTGCGTAAATTCTAACAGAAACCAAGAAGTCATCGATCAGGTTGGTCCCTACTTTGAAGGCTGTGAGATTATCTTCCCCAGCAAATACGCCAGTTGGACCATTACATCTGTCGGTGAACGTGCTTTCGTAGCTTGCAAGGCCAAGATTACCCTGCCTGAGAGCGTTACGGAGATTGAGTATCTAGCCTTTGAGGATTATGGATACGATGGCTACGACTTCGCCCTGCCTTCCAAGGTGAGGTATATAGGAAGGCAAGCTTTTCGTAGTTCGAAAATAAAGGGCATCTCCCTTCCCTCCAGCCTCCAGAACATTGACAATGCTGCCTTTCAATATTCTAAGCTTGAGGAGTTGGTTCTCCCCAAGAGTACCTTCGTGGTTGGCAGAGGCATTACATACGGTTGCAACAATCTGCAGCGCCTGGAGGTGGAGAGCGGATGCACCAACTACTCCACTCCTGCCGGCAGCAACGTGATTATGGACACCAAGCAGAAGGTTGTCGTGGCAGGCTGCCCTACCTCCAAGATCCCCACTGATACTTATCGCATTGGGGATATGGCTTTTGGATATATCAAGTTTGTCAATGAGACTGTTACCATTCCGGAGAATGTCGGTGTGATTGCCGAAGAGGCTTTCAATGAGGCACAATTCAAGCGCCTAATCATAAAGGGCGAGACGGTGGAAATCGGGCGGTGTGCTTTCTGTAATAGCACTATGGACCGCATCGACATCTACGGCGGCAATGTGACCATATGCGAAAGTGCCTTTGAAGGCTGTACAGAACTATTCGCCTTATGGTGCTACTCCCACAAGCCTAAGCTTGATTTAAAGCTCCCCTCTTATTTGGAAGGTTATCCTGGTTACAGACATTTCTATAACATCGGCTCCGACTGGGAGTGGGGAAACAGCAATGTCTTGCTTATTGCCAAATATCCCGAAGAATATACCGACAAAAATGATAGTGGCGAATTAGTATGGAAGAAGTGGTTTGCGACTCCTATTGGCTATACTGACAGTTACGACTATATGCGTATCAGCGAAGTTCACCTCACCGACTTCGACTGGCCCGTGGCAGGGTCTCCATGCGATGTCACGGCTACCTCTCTCACGACGTATGCCACTGTAAGCGAGGTTTCGTACAGCATGTTCGGCAAGACTTACGATCCATCCAAACCTGCCGGATACAATGAACAAATCAATGTGGCATTCACTATCACGCTCGGCACAGCTCCGCATGGTCAGTGCGAGTTCACTGACGACGTCAAGCTCTATGTGGACGGCAAGGAGGCAGACTACTATGTTACTGCCAGCGGCAACACGCCAACGCAGAAGACATTTGTCTTTGCCGATTACCGTGTGCCCGCTCCCCCGGGCGGAGTGCCTGTCAGGTCCGTATCCATCACCGTGCCCGAGCCGGTGGAGGGACAGCCGCTGTCCACCGAGGTTACCAGACCCACGGGCAAGCAGTACCTCGCGCAGGGGTGGACCTACAGCAATGTGACCTGGGGAAAAGTAGGTGATGCCAGCCTCGACTCCTACGACCCCACCAAGGCCTACACTCTCGCAGCGATTGTTACTGCCAAGGAGGACTACTGCTTCGCTGCCGACTGCACCTTTAAGCTCAACGGCAAGGAGGCCAGCATCTTCCGCACACACACCGCCGAGGGCCGCGAGCGCGTGTTGCTCACCGTGGCATACGGCAAAGAGGAGCCCGTAGTGCCTGACACTGTCTACATCACAGACCTCGATATCGTTCTGCCCGAGCCGGTGGAGGGAGAGGTGCCCGCATCGGAGCTCATCAGCCCTACGGCCGAAGATATGGAGATGCATGGCTACGAGCTATACAATGTCAAGTGGTATCCCGACGAGACTCCCTATGACAAGAACCAGGAGTTTGAGGTCAGGGTACGCCTCAAGGCCAAGGGCGACTACACGTTCTTTGCACCTGACGCCAACATCACCATCAACGGCCAGAAGGCCACCCTCTATGGCAACCCCGCAGGCTATTACACAACCAACAACAATACGCAGTGTAACGTCATACTGGTGTATGAGCCCGGCGGCAACCACAAGCGCGGCGACGTCAACCATGATGGCGATGTCAACTCCGCCGACGTTGTGGCCATCTACGCCTACATCATCGAGGGCGAAGCCTCCGGCTACACCAAGGAAGCCGCCGATGTTGACGGCAGCGGCGATGTCAACTCCGCCGACGTGGTAGCCGTATATGATATCATCATCAACGGCGGCGCAGAATAGCCGATACACTACAATATAATAAAAACCGCTGAAGAAATTTTATCTTCGGCGGTTTTGCTGTATGTCATACGCCCCCGGCAGCAAGCTGCCCTATCTTCCGCAAACAAACCCCTATCTCCCCGCGATTTTATCGCGTGACCGTGGGATTTTTCTGCGATCTCGTTGAAAATATCTGCGCTCTCGTTGAATTTATGTCCGTGCTCGCTTATTTTTCTTAGCTAAGAAAAACTCTAACCTTAGCTAAGAAAACATCTTTCCTTAGCTAAGAAAAGTTCTTTTCTTAACTAAGAAAATATAATCTCCTCTGGTTCATTTCGCGGGAGATGGCTATATTTGCATCCGAGAACGGGAAAAAAAGAAATGAGATTACTATTAAAAAAGGCAACAATATAGATGTTGGCACAGATTACACCACCTGCGAAATGGTCATACGCCCCCGGCTTTTTTGAAGTTATTATCATACGCCCCCGTCGCTTTGCGACACCCCCTCGCGAAGCGAGGGGGTGGCAGCTTGCTGCCGGGGGCGTATGAAAGTAACTATGACCGACGGGAGCATATGAAATAACAGTTATTGCCATATTAATGCCAACTGCTATATCATTGCCTATGTTTTTAATCCATTATTTTTATATAAATAGTAGTTATCATCAAAAAAGTCAGGATTTTATTGTATATTTACAGTGAGAATAACCGACCGGAACAAAATAAAGGTAAAACACATTTGCCTTTTATCAAACAAATAACCTATATTTGCAAACGAGATGATATTTATATATTGATAAATAAACTAAAAGACAATGAAAAAAGATAGAATTAACGAAATTGTTTCAGAGGAGATAAACAAGGTAATAAAAGAATCTCTTAACAAATCTCCTGAGCCATTATTGGAAATGGCAAGAATTAACACAAATGAGAATGGAAGATGTATCTTTCCTTATAATTCATTTGAAGTTAAGATGTGGAGCAAAGACCACGAACCACCTCATTTTCATGTTATCAGTGATGGGTGGAACATATCATTTTTGGTTGAAGATGGAGAACTTTACAAAGTTGAGTCTCGTGGAAGTAATGTGCAAGTGTATAATTATATATGTGCAAATGTTAAAGAATGGTTATCTTCAAAGTGCGCCATTATTCCCGATATAACAAATCAAAAAAATGCTCTTGCTGTTTGGGCACAGATTCATGATTAACATTGACTATAACAAATGAGCACCCAAAATAATGACTGTTTTGGGACTTGTAAAGCGTACCAAATTTTATTTAAATAATTTTTTAGTGACAACAAGTATATTACTCCCTAAAGAAATCTGAGAGCCCTTGGCGGCAATTATCTCTGTTCTTATAGGACTTAGGGGGCAGAAATATAGCTATTTCCAAAAGATTTCTTATCTTTGCAGCAGAATATTAACCTTAAAACCAAAATAATGAGAAAGTTATTGCTTCTATTAAGCGTTTTCGCTCTGTTTGCGATAGGCAAGATGAGCGCAGCCACCGGCGACGTCATTACCGGTTATGTCACTCACATCGACCCGAGCGGCAACCGCCACTCAGTGGAGATGCTGTTCCAGATTTCTGACCAGACAAACAAGTTTGTACGCATCTATGGCTACAAGAACGAGGAAGGCTTCTACAGCTCTCTGTCGCTGTATGCCGGTTTTTATGAGGGCGAGATTATTGTACCAGAGAAGATAGGCGACTACACCGTCAGGAGTGTCGGAAACTTTGCGTTTTCTTATGTCAAAGGCAAGGTTACCCTGCCTGAGAGTGTGACGGAAATAGAAGACAAGGCGTTCTATTATTATGCCTACGATGGCTATGACTTTGCTTTGCCCGCAAGGGTGACATATATAGGAATAGGTTCTTTCAGCTATGCGAAGATAAAAGGCATCTCCCTTCCTTCCAAACTTCGGAACATCGGAGACAATGCGTTTTCAGGTTCAAGTATTGAGGAATTGGTTATTCCCCAGAGTGTTTACGTTATAGGTGGAAATATCGGCGGCACGAAAATGAATCGCCTTGAGGTAGAAAGCGGTTGCGAAAACTACACGACCCCTGCTGGCAGCAACGTGATAATGGAAACCAGGCTACATACTATTATTGCAGGCTGCAAAAACTCCAAGATTCCTGACGAGGCGCGCCGCATCGCTCCCAGCGCTTTTCTGGGTGTTGAATTCACAAACACTACTCTGACACTTCCCGAAAACATTGCCTTTGTAGGATATTCAGCTTTTTATGACAGCAATATAAAGCGTCTCATCATCAAGGGTGAGACAGTGGATATACAAAAATGGGCTTTCATTAGATGCAAATCTTTAGAGCGCATTGACATCTACGGCGACAATGTAACCATAGGCGAGAGTGCCTTTGAAGGGTGCACAGGCCTCGTAAATATGTACTGCCGTGGCCACAAGCCCAAGCTCACATGGTATGAGGATGTTCCTGCAAACAGACAATTCTACAACATCGGTCCCGACTGGGAATTTGGCAATAGCAAAGTTCTACTGTACGCCAGATATCCCGACGAATATACTGAAAAATTTCTTACGGGCAATCTAGTTTGGCAGAATTGGTTTAAGGCTGTGCTGCCGTTGCCGGCGACGCAGACAATTAGCGAGATTCGCCTCACCGACTACGATTGGCCTGTGGCTGAATCCAACGGAGACCGCACTGCCACGTCTCTCACTGAGGGCGCGACAGTAAAGGAGATAACTTATGTGATGTTTCATAAGACCTATGATCCGTCGCCCGCAAAATATAACGAAACATTTAGCATAGCTTTCACCATCACGCTTGAGGACGACTACAAATTCGGTGACAACCCGAAATTGTATGTGGACGACCGCGCAGCAGACATGATTGTCGACGGCAGCTCCGAAAAAGAACTACGTTTCGTATTCACTGAGTACACAGTTCCCGCTCCTCCGGGCGGTGTGCCTATCAAGACGGCATACGTCAGTGTGCCCGAGCCGGTAGAAGGGCAGATGCTCTCTGCTGAGGTAATCAGCCCAACGGGACGCAAGTACAATCTCTTGGGTTATGTTATCGACACCGTAGCATGGGCCCCAGGTCTGGAGGTTTACGACCTGGATAAGAACTACGCCCTTACAGCCGTCCTCACGGCCAAGGAGAACTACTGCTTCGCCTCTGATTGCACCTTCACACTCAACGGCAAAGACGCCAGCGTCATCCGCTTCCGCAGCCCTGATGGCCGTGAGCGAGTGATACTTGCCGTACCCTACGGTATAGACGCACCTGTGGAGCCAGATCCTTGTATTACCTCTGTAGCCATAGAAGTTCCACTACCAGAGAAAGGTAAGCCTTTGTCTAATGAGATACTGCGCCCCACTGCCGGGCAAATGAAAGCCTCAGGCTATACGATAAGCTGCGAATGGCTCTCAGGTAGAACCATTATGACTGGCAGACCTTACGACCCTACCGCGAATTACGAATTAACTTGTTGGGTTACGGCTGCCGAAGGTTGCACTTTTGTTCCTGGCAATAGCTTTACGCTTAATGGAAGACAAGCCGACTGTGAATTTAAAAATGGTAAAAAGGCGTTAATTATGACGGTTAATTATGGTGGCGAGGCTCCTGAACCCGATGACACTATTTTTATAAAGCAGGTTAAAATTTATGTCAATGTACCCGTCGAAGGCGAAATTCCTTCTGATGATATACTCTATCCTTCCAGAGAAGAAGCCGCAACACTGGGTTACGAAATTTTCTTCAATGCATGGTTTCCTGGTCAAACGCCTTTTGCGTCAGATTCAGAATTTGAGTATGATGTATTTCTCAAAAACCTGGAAGGATACGCTTTTTCTCCTGATGTAGAGGTTTACGTTAATGGCCGTAAAGGCGAAATTAGAGCTGTTCTTGACACTGGTATAAGCGCTGCCGTATCTTTCTCTACTCACAAGAAGGGCGACGTCAACCATGATGGCGATGTCAACTCCGCCGACGTGGTGGCCATCTACGCCTACATCATCGAGGGCGACGCCTCCGGCTACACCAAGGAAGCCGCCGACGTTGACGGCAGCGGCGATGTCAACTCTGCCGACGTGGTAGCCGTATATGACATCATCATCAACGGTGATAAGGAATAGGGAAAGATCCCTTCTTATCCCTCTAAAGGAAAGATCCCCTCTTATCCCCCTAAAGGGGGAGGATATAGACAGCCGCCGGAGAATCCTTCGGCGGCTGTCTTTTTTGAAGGGTAAGTACGAGAGTAACTTTTGGCAGACAGCCCCCTCTAACTCCCCCTCAAGGGGAGGACTCTGGCGCCAGGGCTCCCTCCCTTGAGGGGAGGGTTGGGGAGGGGCTCAGAGGCTCAGAGGGCTGGGGACTGGCTCAGAGGGCTGGGGAGGGGGCTTTTTCCTTTTTTATTCCATATTTTCTTGTTAATTAACAAAATTGCGCTATCTTTGCACCATATTAATTATTAAAACATAAAAGCTATGAGAAAAGCCTTTACTTTATTGATGATGCTCTCGCTGTTTGCTACGGGCAAGGCAGAGCACGAGGTCGGTACCATCGTGGCAGGACCTGTAGCCATCCACGTAGATAAATATGGCAACAGAAAAGAAGTGAACACGATGCTGCAGGTTGTCAGCAAGGACCTCAAGCGTTATCGCCTGTATGGTACGGAGCACAAGAATTGTCTTTCCTACAATGAACCCACTTTCTTCGAGACCGATGAAGAGATTATCATTCCTGAGAAAGTAAGCGACTGGACCATTACATCCGTAGGCGAATATGCGTTCAATGGCTGCAAGGCCAAGGTTACCCTGCCTGAGAGCGTTACGGAGATTGAGGATGAAGCCTTTTTGGGGTATGCGTATGATGGTTACGACTTCGCCCTGCCCTCCAAGGTGAGGTATATTGGTAAACGTGCTTTCGCTACTTCTCAGATAAAGGGTATCTCCCTTCCCTCCAGCCTCCAGAATATTGACGATTATGCCTTTAGCTCTTCTGGCCTTGAGGAATTGGTTCTCCCCAAGAGCACCTTTGTGGTTGGTAATGGCATTACACGAGTTTGCAACAACCTGCAGCGCCTGGAGGTGGAGAGCGGATGCAAGAACTACTCCACTCCTGCCGGCAGCAACGTGATTATGGACACCAAGCAGAAGGTTGTCGTGGCAGGCTGCCCTACCTCCAAGATTCCCGCCGAGGCTTATCGCATCGGCTCCCATGCTTTTTACGAAATCAAATTTGTCAATGAGACCGTTACCATTCCGGAGAGTGTCGGTTTGATTGCCGAACAGGCTTTCTATTGGGCCGAATTCAAGCGCCTCATCATAAAGGGCGAGACGGTGGAAATAGGTAAGTGTGCTTTCTGTCATAGCACTATGGAGCGCATCGACATCTACGGCGGCAATGTAACCATAGGCGAATCTGGCTTTGAAGCCTGTGAAGAATTGTTATCCTTATGGTGCCACTCCCACAAACCTACGCTGACCCCTTATAAGGTGATGAGTGACGAAGGGTTTTGGGAATTTACAGGACCGGCTAACAGACAGTTCTCCTACATCGGAAGCAATGCCGTGCTTTATGCCAAATATCCCGAAGAATATACTGACAAATGGAATGATGGCACATTGATTTGGCAGGGTTGGTTTAAGTCGGTGCTGCCGCTTCCTGATGAAGAAAAAACAATCAGTGAAATCCACATCACCGACTTCGACTGGCCCGTAGCAGAGTACGACTGCGATGTTGCCGCCACATCGCTTACCAAGGGTGTCACAGTAAGCGAGATTCAGTACAAGATGTTTAACAAAAATTATGGACCAAAGGCATCTCTCAATGACAGCATAGATGTATGTTTCTTCATTACCCTTGACGAAGGCTACACCTTTGGCGACGCACCGTCGCTCTATGTTGACGACAAAAAGTTCGATCTCCGCATCAAGACTCCGAGCATGACCGACAACACGCTGGGATTCATCTTCCATTATCGTGTTCCCGCTCCCCCGGGCGGAGTGCCCATCAAGTCCGTGTCCATCACCGTGCCCGAGCCGGTGGAGGGGCAGCCGCTGTCCACCGAGGTTACCAGACCCACGGGCAAGCTGTACCTCGTGCAGGGGTGGACCTACAGCATGGTGACCTGGGGACACGGCGCTGATGCCAGCACCGACTCCTACGACCCCACCAAGGCCTACACCCTCGCAGCGCTCGTTACAGCCAAGGAGGACTACTGCTTCGCTGCCGACTGCACCTTTAAGCTCAACGGCAAGGAGGCCAGCGTCATCCGCTCCCACAACGCCGAAGGCAGAGAGGTAGTGATGCTTGCCGTACCCTACGGCAACGAGGAGCCCGTAGTGCCTGACACTATAGTGATTACCCATGCCGACCTGGCGATAACAATGCCCGTAAAAGGCGAAACGCCCACAGTCGAGGTAATCAGACCGACAGCCGAAGCTTTACAGACCCTGGGATATAAGATTTCCTACGCCGAATGGATTGAAGCCGGCAAACCATGGGATAGCTTTGAGGCAGCAACAGAGCCTTACGACCCCAGACAGACATACCATCTGGTGGTAGTTCTCACCGCTGACGAAGGAAATCTGTTTGCAGAAAACATGGAGGCTTTGATCAATGATGCCACGCCGCAAGTCTATCTCGGAATAAACAACATTGGCAGAAATACTGCCACTCTGGTTTTGGAATATTCTGTCCGCAAGCGCGGCGACGTCAACCATGATGGCGATGTCAACTCCGCCGACGTTGTGGCCATCTATGCCTACATCATCGAGGGCGACGCCTCCGGCTACACCAAGGAAGCCGCCGACGTTGACGGCAGCGGCGATGTCAACTCCGCCGACGTGGTAGCCGTATATGACATCATCATCAACGGTGATAAGGAATAGGGAAAGAGTCCCTCTTGTCCCCCTAAAGGAAAGATCCCCTCTTATCCCCCTAAAGGGGGAGGATATAGACAGCCGCCGGAGAATTCTTCGGCGGTTATCTTTTTCGAAGGGTAAGTATGAGAGTAACTTTTGGCCTCCTTCAGCTTCGACGAGAGGATCAGCGCGTAGAGTCCGCTCTCGTTGATGACGGTCATCTTCTGGTTTCCTCCAAGGGTGGAACATTTCGTTACCCCCTTGTCATCTTCATCCACATGGTCGCGTAGCGCCTTGGCTGGGTTCTTGTACCCCATTGCCTTGACTCGTCGATGTACGTCATGGGCTGAACTGCCGTTGCCCCGTGCCGGTTCCTGGTAGGGGTATTCACGGTAGTTACCCCCTCGCCTTGATAGTTCTTTTCTTTCAAGAATTAGAGAATGCCAAAGGCATCGCGAAGGCTTTCGTTGGCTGTCGGCGAAGCCGGTGGCAACATACAAAGAAAGTCTGAGAGCGAAGCGGCAATGCCAAAGGCATCGCGAAGGCTCTGTTGAGCAATGCTCTCTTTGAGAGAAGGCTCTGTCAGTGGTCGGCGAAGCCGGGCTGACAAATAAGAGCCTGAGAGCGAAGCGGCAATGCCAAAGGCATCGCGAAGGCTTTCGTTGGCTGTCGGCGAAGCCGGTGGCAACATACAAAGAAAGTCTGAGAGCGAAGCGGCAATTAGAGAATTTTGATTATCCTTGTTAATCCGAATAATCCGTGGTTAAAAAATATAGCTACAGCAATGAAACTAAACTGTGATTTCGGTTTTTCTTTGATCAAGCAACCAGGCAGATTGCATTTAGCTATTGCCGGTTATTTTGGGGTAATATGCAGGTAGCGATGTTGAATAGTGAAAAACGAAAAGCGTAGAGTTAAAAAGTAAAGGGGAAAAGTGAAAAAGGGTGAAAAAATGAGACATTTTAGGTTCTTTTCACATAAAACAACAGTTGAAAGGCTAATAGTTTGAAATATTGTGAGTAATTTTGCAGACTAAATGAGATATTGATTATGAAGAGGATATTATATGCGTTGATGCTTGTTTCTGTCTCCGCTGCATGGCTGTGCAGCTGCAGCAGCGACAGCTCATCATCCTATTCGATGTCGGCCAGCGGCGACTGTGCCATCACGGCTGTCACCATGGGCACCATGACACGCACCGTCTTCACCACCACGGCAGCCGGTGCTGACACAAGCTACAACGTGGCAGTGGCAGGCGCGGCCTATCCCATGTTTGTCGACCAGATAAAGATGGACATCTATAATCCCGACTCCCTGCCCGTCAACACCAACGTGAGGAAGGTGGTGCTGTCCAGCATCAGTGCCGACGGCATCATTGCCTACCGTACCCCCTATGGCAACGATAGCCTGTTCTCCACCAGGGACACGCTGGACTTTACCGACCCCGTATTCTTCACGTGCTTTTCATCCGACGGCACGCAGAGCAAGACCTACCGCATGACGGTCAATGTGCATAAGTCTAATTCCGAGGACTTCAGCTGGACTACTGAGGCCGACGGCGTGTCCCTCATGGAGGGAGTCAGCAGCCAGAAGGCCTTCGTCAGTGACGGGCGCCTCATCGTGTTCGCCCTGAGCGGCGGCCAGCCCGTGCTGCTCAAGGCAAGCACCGATAACGCCGGCGAGTGGGAGAGCTTACCCATCAGCGGACTGGAGGATATGCAGCCTGCCGGCGTGCAGATGTTTGGCGGTTGCTTCTACTATGTCGCCGATGGCAGCCTGATGAGGTCTGCCGACGGCGAGACATGGGAGCAGCTGGCTACTGAGCAGCCCCTGCTCAGCCTGGTGGCCGTGGGCCGCGACAAGATGTATGCCCGTGGAGAGGGTGGCATCTATTCGTCGGCTGACGGCGAGGAGTGGGAGGCTGAGCAGAATGCAGGAGAAATATCCGGATTTCCTGCAGAGGAGGTGGTCTCCGTATGGGGCGACATGAGCTTCAACAGCAACTTTACGTATGTCCTGGCCTGCGGCAAGACCGATGACGGACAGGTGAGCATATGGAAAAAGATAGATGATGCCAACGGCACCGACTCCGAGCCGTGGCAATCCTTCCCCCAGGGGGAGAGCGGCAGCAATGACTATCCCGCTCTGCCGCAGACAGTGCTGCTGCCGTATGACGGCAAGATAGTCTGTGCAGGCCTCAACGGCGGGGAGGTGAGCAATTTCTACCTCAGCAGCGACGGAGGCCGCAGCTGGGTGGAGCAGACCTCCGGCTTCACTATGCCCCAGGCGCTTGAGGCCGAGAGCTTCAGCATGGCGACAGATGAGGATAACTTTATCTGGATAGTCTGTGCCCCGAGCGGCAGGGTTGTCAAGGGCAGGCTTAACCGCCTGGGCTATGACAAGCAGCAGAGAGTGTTTGAGTAATGAGAAATTATTAGAGGCATGATAATTTGCCATGTCCGGGAGAAGTGGACTGAAAGAAATTGCCAGAAATATATCAGAAATATCTGACTGCAAATTGTGAGATTGTAAAATTGTCAAATCAAGTAACGGCCTCCCGTATAACTCGAGAATATCGTTAGCAAGTGTTGAAACGCGAAAAGAAGAAAATAATACTGGCAGCCATTCTGCTGATGTGCATCATGCCCCTGACGGCCAGCGGTCAGGAGGATGCCGACTTCCGTATGGAGATAGGCGGCGGCGTGGGCGCCAGTTTCTACCTGGGCGACCTCAACAATACGATGTTTTCGCAGCCGAGTGCTGCCGCGAGTGTCTACTGGCGCTACCTCTTTGACCACTACAACTCGCTGAAGGTCAATGTCACCTATGCCGGCGTCAAGGGCTCCACCGAAGACCAGGACAATTTCTATCCCTCCGACCCCAAGACCCAGGAGATCAATACCACGCCCCTCAAGACCAAGTTTACCGGCAGCGTGATAGACCTCAGCTGCATGTATGAAATCAATTTCTTCCCCTACGGCTACTATCAGGACTTCTTCGGCCACAAGCGCTTCACCCCCTTCCTCCAGCTGGGGCTCGGCATGGCCTATGCCAGCAAGGGCAAGGAGGTTGCCTTCTGCGTGCCCATGGGAGTGGGAGTGAAATATCGCATAAGCAAGCGGCTCAATGCATCCTTCGACTGGAGTATGCATTTCACCACCTCCGACAAGATTGACGGACTGCAAGACCCTCTCGGCATAAAGTCGGAGGGATTCAAGAATAAGGACCACTACAGCATCGCGCTGCTCACGCTGACCTACAGCTTCTCGCCGCGGTGCCCCAACTGCAACAAGGCAAAATAACCAATCATCAGGATTACCCCTAACCGGGGAGTCAGGGAGACTCCCATAGAGAGCAAAATGATACAGGAGCACGAGATAGACAAGAGTAGGATTCCGCAGCACGTGGCCATCATCATGGACGGCAACGGCCGCTGGGCCAGGCAGCGCTCACTGCCGCGCAATGCCGGCCATCAGCAGGGTGTGGAGACGGTGAAGCGCATCACCGAGCTGTCTGCACGCATCGGCATACGCTATCTCACGCTCTACACCTTCTCCACCGAGAATTGGAGCCGCCCCTCCGACGAGGTGGCCGCCTTGATGGCCCTGGTGCTCGACTCGCTGGAGGAACAGATTTTCATGGCCAACAATGTGCGTTTCCGCATGATAGGCGACGCCAGCCGGCTGCCCGAGGCTGTGCTCAACCGCATCAGGCAGTGTGAGGAGCGCACCGGTCGCAACACCGGGATGACCATGATTATCGCCATGAGCTACTCCTCGCGATGGGAGATTGCCGAGGCAGCGCGCACCATTGCCGCCAGGGTGGCCGACGGCCAGATGGCCGTGGACGACATCACCGAGCAGACGGTGAGCGACTGTCTCACCACATCGTTCATGCCCGACCCCGACCTGCTTATCCGCACCGGCGGTGAGCTGAGGTTGAGCAACTACCTGCTCTGGCAGTGCGCCTACTCGGAGCTGTACTTCTGCGATACCTACTGGCCCGATTTCACCGAGCAGGAGATGCTCAAGGCCATCAGTAGCTATCAGCAGCGCGAGCGACGCTACGGCAAGACCAGCGAGCAGATAGAAGCCCACCATGATGAGCGATGACCACCACAGAGAGAAACACCCATTCTACGCGACACATACAAAGATAATGAAGAGATTACTCAGCTATATAATATTGCTATCGACAGCGGCCCTTACGGCTCTTGCCCAGGATGGCAGCAAGAGGCTGTTCCCTGTCATCAATTATTCTGCCGACCCCACGGTCTATGTGCTTGGAGGAGTCACTATCGACGGCGTCAGGGATGAGCAGGATGTCAGCACCATCATCTCCATGGCAGGCCTGGTGGTGGGCCAAGAGATCACCTTCCCCAAGGCAGACAATGAGATTACCCGCGCCATCCAGAGCCTGTGGGAGCAGAGACTCTTCTCCGATGTGTCAATAGCCGCCGATAGCATCGTGGGCAACAAGATTTACCTCCACCTGCAGCTCGCCACCCATCCGCTGCTTACCGAGGTAACCTTCAACGGGGTGAAGAAGACGGAGCGCGAGGACCTGGAGGAGAGAGTCAGGCTGAAGCAGGGCAGCCAGATTTCCGTTGACGTAATCGACCGCGTGAAATACATTATTAAGTCGTATTTCGAGGAGAAAGGATTCAAGAATGTTGACATCGAGGTGCTGCAGCGCGACGACCCCGCCCACGCCAATCAGGTGCTGCTGGACATCAATATCAACAAGAACGAGAAAGTAAAGGTTCATCGCATCTATTTCACCGGCGTGGACAAATCCATGGAAGGCAGCCTCAAGAAGGCCATGAAGAAGACCCGCGAGGTGGGCAAGCTGCGCAATATCTTCTCCTCCAAGAAGTTTATAGCCGAGAAATACGATGCCGACAAGGTGGCAGTGATCGACAAGTATAATTCGTGGGGATACCGCGATGCCTACATTGTGAAGGACAGTGTTGTGCCTTTCGACGAGAAGCATGTGGATGTCTATCTCACCATCGACCAGGGCGGCAAATACTATGTTCGCAACATCAGTTGGGTGGGCAACACCGTCTATTCATCCGACGCTCTCAGCAACTCTCTGCAGCTCAGGCGCGGCGACGTCTATAATCAGGAGCTGCTCAAGAAACGCCTCGGCTTCGATATGAGCAAGGCTGATGACGATGCCATTGCCAATGAGTACTACAACCACGGCTACGTGTTTAACCGCATCATACCCGTTGAGACCAACGTGGTGGGAGACTCCGTGGATTTGGAGATACGTATCCGCGAGGGCAAGCAGGCCACGCTCAACAAGGTTAACATCATGGGCAACGACCATGTCTTTGAAGACGTCATACGCCGCGAGCTCCGCACCAAGCCCGGCGACCTCTATAATAAGGAAGCTCTCATGCGCTCACTGCGCGACCTCGCCACCATGGGCCATTTCGACGCCGAGAAGCTGGACCCCTCCGTGGTGCCCGATGAGTCTAACGGCACCGTTGACATTACCTACAACCTTACATCCAAGTCCACCGACCAGCTGGAATTCTCCATGGGCTACGGCCCCACGGGAGTCACTGGCCGCGTAGCCGTCAAGTTCAACAACTTCGCCATCCAGAACCTCTTCAAGCGGGAAGGGGCACGCAACTTCTTCCTGCCGCAGGGCGAGGGACAGAGCGTAGAGATAGCCGCTCAGACCAACGGACGCTACTATCAGCAGTACAGCCTCTCGTTTATGGACCCATGGTTCGGCCGCAAGCGCCCCAACCAGCTGTCCGTAAGTCTGTTCTATAGCAAGCAGACCGATGTAAACAGCAATTACTACAATTCCGCTTACTACAACAATTATTATAGCCGCCTCTACGGCTACGGCTCATCGTCCAACTACTATAACTACGCCGACTACTACGATCCCGACAAGTATGTGCAGGTGCTCGGCGGAAGCATAGGGTGGGGCAAGCGACTCCGCTGGCCAGATGATTACTTCAATTTCTCGGCCATGCTCACCTATCAGCGCTACATTCTCAAGCAGTGGCAGTACTTCATTATGACCGACGGCAACTGCAACAACCTCAACCTCACGCTTTCACTTAGCCGTAACTCTGCCGACCAGCCGTTCTTCCCACGCCGCGGATCTGACTTCTCCTTCAGCGTGTCGGCCACTCCGCCTTTCTCCCTTTGGGACGGTAAGGACTATGCCTCGCTGGCCAACAACACCTCTTCCGCTACCTATCTGCAGGAGATGAAGGAGAAATACCGCTGGGTAGAGTACCACAAATGGAAGTTCCGCCTTAAGACCTATACAGCCCTTACCAAGGCCGATAAGTGCCCTGTGCTCATGACCCGTACGGAGTTTGGCCTCCTTGGCTATTACAACAAGCATAAGCCCTCACCCTTTGAGACCTTCTACATGGGCGGCGATGGAATGTCGGGCTACTCCTATAACTACGCAACCGAGACCATCGGACTGCGCGGCTACGACAACGGAGCCCTCACTCCGCAGGGAGCCGAGGGCTATGCCTACAGCCGCCTCTCCATGGAGCTGCGCTATCCCCTGCTGCTGGGCAGCACCAGCATCTATGCCCTCGGATTTTTGGAGGGCGGCAATGCCTGGACCTCATGCTCCCAGTTTAATCCCTTCGACATGAAGCGCTCGGCAGGCGTAGGCCTCCGCCTCTTCCTCCCAATGATAGGTATGATGGGTATCGACTGGGCCTATGGCTTCGACAAGGTGCAAGGCTCCAAGAGATACAGTGGCAGCCAGTTCCACTTCATCATAGGACAAGAGTTCTAAGAGTTGAAGAGTTAAAGATTTTAAAAGTTATAATAAAGCACACAAAAAAGAGTTTATATTCTAACACACTAAAAAAGCATATCATGAAAAAGACAATCCTTATCGCGCTCCTTACCCTTGGAGCCATGCTCCCCTCAGCAGCACAGAAATTCGCCCTCGTTGACATGGAGTACATCCTCAAGAATATTCCTGCCTACGAGCGTGCCAATGAACAGCTCAACCAGACCTCCAAGAAGTGGCAGGCAGAGGTTGAGGCCCTCAATCAGCAGGCTCAGACCCTCTACAAGAACTACCAGAACGAGGTAGTATTCCTTTCCGCCGAGCAGAAGAAAGCCCGCGAGGAGGACATTCTGAAGAAGGAGAAGGAAGCCTCCGATCTCAAGAAGAAGTATTTCGCTCCCGAGGGAGAGCTCTACAAGAAGCGCGAGAGCCTCATCGGTCCCATCCAGGACGAAATCTACAATGCCGTCAAGGCCATCGCCGAGCAGAAGGGCTACCAGCTGGTGCTCGACCGTGCCAGCGACAACGGCATAGTTTTTGCCTCGCCTACCGCCGACATCTCCAATGATGTCCTCGCAAAATTAGGCTATTCCAAATAAAAGCGTTACCTTCGCACACCGAAAATAACCAAACAATATTATAACAATGAAGAAACTAATCATTGCTGCGCTCCTGTTAGCGCCCGTAGCCCTCTTCGCGCAGAAGTTCGGCCACTTCAATTCTATGGACCTCATCCAGGCTATGCCTGAGTTTACCACTGCACAGACCGAGCTTAAGACCCTTGGCGACCAGTACCAGAAAGAACTGCAGGCCATGCAGGACGAGTACAAGCGCAAGATTGACAACTACACAGCTCAGCGCGACTCCCTGCCCCCCGTGGTGCAGGAGCGTCGTATGCAGGAGATTCAGGAGCTTGGCCAGCGCTATCAGCAGACCGCTGAAGGCTACCAGCAGGAACTCTCCAAGATGGAGGAGGATAAGATGACCGAAATCCGCCAGAAGGTGCTCGGTGCCGTTAAGCAGATAGGCGATGCCGGAGGCTATGTCTATATCATGGACACCTCGATGGGTATCCCCTACATCTCTGCCACACTTTCTACCGACGTAACCGCCGAAATCAAGAGCAAGCTAGGCATCAAGTAGCATTGCGACATCCCCCTGGGCTCAACTGCACAGACATAGTGCAGTCCGCCCGTTGCCTCGCGCGTATATTTAAACAATGTACGCGCGAGGATTTTTGTTTATCCTCCAAAAAGTATGGAAAGAGAACAATCCTTAGCCAAGGTGGGCTATCTGTTGGGCAGCTGCCTCAAGCTCGGCGTACCATTCTGGACCGAACATCTGGGTAAGAGGCTCCTTGAGGAAACGATAGACGGGGGTGGAGAGGCGATAGCCTTTCTCCACGGCATCGCGGCAGATAGTCCAGCGGTGGTAGTTTAGGCCGTAGAGGGTTTCGCCGTCGATATTGAATTTTTTTACGCGGATGGGGTAGAGGGAGCAGGAGATGGGTTTCCTTACGCTGTGCTTGCCTTGGTTCATGGCGCGTTCAATGGCGCAGAGGCAGTTGCCGTGGTCATCATAGGTGGTGAAGACGCAGTCCTTGCCGTTGACAATGGAGGTGACGAGGTCGCCCTGCTTGTCGATGTAGGCTATGCCTTGCTCCTCGATGACTTGGCGGGCCTCGGGAGAGAGGTCGCCTTCTATGAGGGGAAGGATGTCCTCAATGGCAGCCACCTCGTCCATGGTGATCGGGGCACCGGCGTCACCCTCCACACAGCAGATGCCGCGGCATGCCTTATAGTTGCAGCAGAACATCTCCTTGAAGATGTCTATTGAGCATAGTACATTGCCTACTTGTATGATATTCATAATAGAAATGTTTTTTGCCAAGTCCGGAAGTGGGTACTGAAAGAAATTATCAGAAATTATTCAGAAAGTTGTTTCAGTTACTAATTTAGGAGAGATAATTCTCTTTTGTCAAAAGGACGAAATCATCTTCCTCCGGCAGATATAGATAACGTTCGCAACGCAATGATTCTTCTCCATAATTTATCAGCAAGCCGAGCGCGGTGTCAGTTATTCGCATATAGTTGAATAGCTGGGCACGATGTTCAGGCGCAAGTCGCCAAACAGATTTTAATTCGATAAGAACTCCGTCGCTATAGAGGTCGGCCATATAGTATTTCTGCATAGGCAACCCTTTATAGTGAAGGCATAGCTTCTTTTCGCGCTCGAAGGGAATTTTTCTAAGAGAAAGTTCCATTGCCAGCGCCTCTTGATAGATGGCTTCTTCAAGTCCGCGTCCTAACTCGTTGAAAACCTCCATCGCGGCACCAACAAGGTCATAGACATGTAGCCAATCTTTCTTAGTCATAACTGTATGAATTTCTGAAAAATTTCTGATAATTTCTTTCAGTGTTCGTTACCATTTTATTTCTGCTATTCCGTGGGAGCGGAGAAAGGTGTTGGCCTTGGTGAACTGGTGGTTGCCGAAGAATCCGCGGTGGGCGCTGAGCGGCGATGGATGGACGGATTGGAGCACCAGATGGCGGGAGGCGTCGATGAGGGCGGCTTTCTTCTGGGCATAGCTGCCCCAGAGGAAGAAGACGGCGTGGGCGCAGTTAGCGTTGACGATGGAGATAACGGCATCGGTGAACTGCTCCCATCCGTGGTTGGAGTGGGAGTTGGCCTGCCCCTGTCGCACGGTGAGGGTTGCGTTGAGCAGCAGCACGCCCTGGTGCGCCCAGCGCAGCAGGCTGCCGCTGGACGGGATGGGTGCGCCGGTGTCGTCGCTTACCTCGCGCAGGATATTCTTCAGCGAAGGGGGCCAGCGTTTGGAGGTTTGAGGTTTGAGATTTGAGATTTGAGGTTTGCTTGCGGTGATGGGCTCATCGAAGAGTGAGGGCTGGAAACATACCGGCGTAACTCTCGAACACTCTTGTTGCTCGCTGCCAAAGGAGAAGCTGAGACCCTCGGCCTGGCCTTCCTCGTGATAGGGGTCCTGACCAAGGATGACGGCTTTCACCTGGCTGGGCGGACACTCGTTGAGGGCAGCGAAAATCTTTGAAGCAGGCGGATAGCAGGTGCCGGCAGCATACTCTGTCTCCACAAATTGCCATAGCTGAAGGAAGTAGTCCTTCTGCATCTCTTCTGCCAGCAGTTCGGCCCAGGGTTGTATTATGTTTTTCTCCATTCTGAAAATCAGTCGCTATGGCGTTTCTGCAGCAGTACATAAAGGATGATGGGCACGCCGAAGAAGGGGGTGATGACATTGATGGGGATAGTGGTGCCGTCGGAGGGGAGGGCGCAGAGCCAGTTGCAGACGAGGCCGATGATGGCGCCGGCCAGCAGTGTCATGGGCACCAGCACGCGGTGGTTGGCGGTGCGGCTCATGAGGCGCACCATGTGGGGCACGGCCAGTCCGATGAAGGAGATGGGTCCGCAGAAGGCGGTGGCTATGGCGGCAATGAGACCGGTGGTGATGAGCAGGGTGGTGCGCGTGCGCTGCAGATTGATGCCGAGGTTGCGGGCATAGGCAGAACCCAGCTGAAGAGCATTGAGCGGCTTGATGAGGGTAACAGCCAAGCCTATACACAACAGCATGGCGCCGGCAAACATGGGCATATTCTTCAGGCCTATGCCGCCGAAGTTGCCGAGTCCCCAGACGATATAGCTGTGTACGCCCTGCTCAGTAGCCGAATAGTTGAGCAGAGAGATAACCGATGAGGTAAGGTAACTCACCATGATGCCCACAATGAGCAGGGTGATATTGCCTTTGACATAGCGTGCAAAGAGCAGCAGCAGGCCGATGATGCAGATGGCCCCGATGAAAGCAGCCATTACTATGAGCAGAAATCCGCTCAGCGTTGTGTTGGCCGCAGCGAATGAGCCGCCCAGCACGAGCATTACGAAGGCCACGCCGAGACTTGCACCGCTGTTAACGCCCAGTATAGAGGGATCGGCCAAGGGGTTATGGAAGATAGTCTGCAGCATGAGGCCACTGACGGCCAGACCTGCACCGCAGAGCAGGGCTGTGATAGCTTGCGGCAGGCGCGACTGAACCACCACGAAGCTCGTTACGCTCTCGCTGTCGCGGCCCAGCAGGGCATTCATTACGTCGGCGGCATCCAGATGGATGGAGCCGAAGAAGAGATTGACCACGAATATCACGGCGGCCAGCATAATAAGAAGGAAAAAGGAAAGAGTTGTCTTGTTCATTGCGAGGGTAGGCTATACTAGTTTGAGCCCCACTATTGAGGCTACCAGCGTGGTGATGAAGAATAGGCGCCAGAAGGTGGCGGGCTCGTCGAAGATGAAGATGCCGATGAGCACCGTGCCGGCTGCGCCGATGCCGGTCCAGATGGGGTAGGCGGTACCAACGGGAATCTGCTGGGTAGCCTTCATGAGCAGAAGCATGCTGAGTGCGGAGAAGGCGAAGAAACCTCCGAGCCACAGCGCATACTCCATGCCGGCAGTGCCGCGTGTCTTGCCGAGGCAGAAGGTGAAGGTACACTCGCACAGCCCAGCCAGAATGAGGATTATCCAATACATGTTTATAGGTGCTTATTAATCCTGCCGAGGGCTGCAGAAAAACTTCGCGTGCTCCTTCCATCAGGATTTCTTTGGCAAAGTTAGTGCAAGCCGAGCGGAAAACCAAATTTTATTTGAGTTTTCCCGAGGCGCCGCCTAACTTGACTTGCGCAGCGAGACAAAGTTAGAGTGTAAGAGCGGAAAACCAAATTTTCTTTGAGTTTTCCCGAGGCGCCGCCTAACTTGACTCGCACAGCGAGGCAAAGTTAGAGTGTAAGAGCGGAAAACCAAATTTTCTTTGAGTTTTCCCGAGGCGCCGCCTAACTTGACTTCTGCAGCAAGACAAAGTTAGAGTATAACGTGGTAGTAGCACGGCTTTACTGGGCGTGAGCACGCGATTGTTGCGGGGGAGAGAGGCGTGATTATGATTTTTTGCGTAATTTTGCGCTTTGTAATAAGGTAATATCTGTTCTATATTGTCATCTTCAAGTTTTCAATCGCTGAAGCGCTGGCTGCTGATGCCTCCACGCGAGTGTACACTGCTTTTTGTGGTGGGCATAGGTGTGTGGCTGTTGCTGCGTGCCACTACCAGCTGGACCGAGGACAGCAATTGGGTGTATATGCCCCATTTGTTGGTGGACCTCTATGTGCTGGGTCTGCTGGTGTGCCTGCTGCCTAAGAAGGGGCGACCCTGGGCGCTGGCGGTTATATATATAATAATGTACGCGTGTGCGATAGGTGAGAGTTTTATCTATCAGCGCTATTATATGCACTTCACTCCCCAGACGCTGACGATGATCCGCGAGACTACGCCTGCCGAGTCGGAGGGCTTCGTGAGGCTCTGCCTGGAGTCGCCGGTGTTCTGGCGCACCCTGATGTGGTGGGGTTTCCTACTGTCGGGTCACCTGTTGCTGCTTGTGGGCAGGTGGTTTGTCTGCCGCCGTTGGCCGCAGTTCAGGGAAGGGCTGATGCCGTGGGTGGTGCGAGTCGTGGCGGTGCTGACGCTGGTGAGCCTCGTCTGGTGGGTGCCGGCCAGGATTGAGGTGGTACGCTTCCTGATGCTGGAGCGCACAGAGCAGGCAGAGCGCGTGAACAACGGACTTTTCTATTCTACCCCATGGAGAGTGGTGTATGCGCTGAAATATGAGCAGCTCACTGCCCGCGAGGTGGAACGGCTGGCCTCCAATATGCAGCAACTGGATGCTGTGTCCACCGACAGCGGAGTGCCCAATATTGTGTTTGTGATAGGCGAGAGCCACAATAAACACCATTCGGCCGTCTATGGCTACGGCCTGCCCACCACCCCATGGCAGAGTGAGATGGAGGAGCAGGGGCTGATGGTGAAGCTGACTGATGCCGTGACACCGTGGAATGTAACGAGCAGCGTCTTTAAGGAAATGATGTCCACCCACTCGTGCGACCAGTCGGGGCAGTGGACCGACGGAGTGCTCTTCCCTGCACTGATGCGCAAGGCGGGCTACAGGGTGGGATTTCTGAGCAATCAGTTCTATAAGACCAACCGCCAGACGGCGGCAAACTATAACGGTTCCTTCTTCCTCAACAGCCAGCCGTTTGACAGTCTGTGCTTTGACTATCGCAACCAGAAGCATTATGTCTATGATATTGGGCTCCTGAGGGAGATGCCCGGGGCGCAGGATACGTGTAGCTTTGTTATCCTCCACCTGCTGGGGCAGCATCAGCCCTACGATGAGCGCCTAACTAAGCAGGGACATATCTTCAGCGCCAAGGACGTGAAGCGCAAGGACCTCAGCGCCAAAGAGCGCAAGGTGGTGGCCGACTACGACAATGCCACGCGCGAGAACGACCGTGTGCTCAAGGCTGTGTACGAGCGATATAAGAATAGCGAGGCTGTGATAATCTATGTGGCCGACCATGGCGAGGAGGTTTACGACGGCAGCATCGGTATGTTTGGGCGTAACCACATGGCCGAGCCAACACCACAGATTATGTGGGCGGAGTTTGAAGTGCCGCTGGAGTTTTTCCTTACGCCAGCAGTGGAGAAGAAAAGGCCGTGGATTGGCCGTGCTCTCCGCGAGGCTCAGGCTAAGCCTTTTGCCACCGATGACTTGGCTCACCTGGTGCTGAGGCTCGGAGGCGTGAAGACCAAGTATTATGACCGTGAGCGTGACCTTCTATCGCCCTACTTTCGCCCGAGGCTCCGTCCTGTGAAAGGCGGAGTGGCCACATATGAAGAGATAATGGGAAGGAGCTCCTCCTCAACCTTACATAACAGGGGTTCCATTTCTGATGGTTCCCCAGAGGAATCCCGTCAAGGGAAGTGGCACGAGGTAAAGGAATAAGAAGATGACAATAAAGGATACAACACTGCTCAAAGGCATTGGCATATTGTTGATTATTACCCACAACTATATGCACTGGCTGCCAGAGTGCGTCCCGGAGAACGAATACACTTTTTCCGTGGAGCGCATTGATCAGTTGTGTGCCTATCTGGCTCAAGGTGGACCTCACGTGCTGCTGAATATACTGAGCCATTTCGGCCACTACGGCGTGGCTATCTTCTTGTTTCTCAGCGGCTACGGATTGGTAAAGAAGTATGAAGGTTCGAGAGTTGGAAAAATGGAGAGTTCGAAAGAGGGAAAAGCAGTTTTTGCACTTTCGCATATTCGTGCTTCTGCGATTTTCCTCCTGCGCCATGCTGTCAAGCTGTGGCGGCTGATGGTGCCTGCGGTGCTACTGTTTGTGGTGATGGAGATGATGCAGGGCACGTGGAACAGACCCTTTTCGCGGTTGCTTCCCTTGCTGGGTTTCTACTCTAACCTGCAGCCCCACCGTGATCTGATCCTGGGACCGTGGTGGTGGTTTGGATTGATGATGCAGTTCTATCTGCTATGGCGATTGCTACTATACAGACGTGGGCGTTGGGTGCTCTATCTGACTATGGGAGTGTGTGTGGCTGCAGTGCTGTGCATAGCATGGATGGAACGCGGTCAACTGGACTCCACAGGCACGCTTACCTGCTATCTCCATTATAACTTCCCGCCTTCAATGCTTGCCTTTGGGTTGGGCGTGGCTGATGCGCGCTATGGCTTGGGCTGGTTGCATCGCTGGTGGTCACCGCTGGTGGGCGTGGCCGTGCTGATAGTTGGAAGCTTTAATGCCGGTATATGGTGTGTGTCATCCGTCGGGGCGCTAATGGTGGCGCTGGCGTTTGCCGGTCGAGGCGGGGAGAGCAGTAGCAAGGGCAATATTGTTTACGTCAATCTGCGCGTGGTGCTGATTTTCACAGGCACTATCAGTGCGTGGCTCTTTGCGCTGCATCCTGTGGTGCGGGAATATACCATTGACCTCGCCAAGAAGGGAAGCGACGGGCTGCTCTACCTGTCGATTGTGCTCTATATAGGGTGCAGTGTGCTACTTGCGTGGGTTGCCACAGCGATGGTAAAAAGCAAAAAAAACGAAGGTCGCACACAATAAATAGCGCTAAAAGCGAGTTATGAGTTATGGTGTCTTTATGAAAAAAGAATTGAGATATATTGCCGGCCTGATAATGGCCTTGGTGTTGGGTATGGCTTCCAGCGTGGAGAGCAGTGCTCAGCCCGATCCTTCGTTCACTCATTTCTGGATGGTGGAGACACAGTATAACCCTGCTGCGGCTGGCAACTCAGAACTTCTGAGAGGTATAGGCGTTTATAATGCCCAGTTTGCCGGCTATAGAAATTCGCCCAAGACCATGCTGATATCTGCCGATATGCCCCTGTTCTTCGTGGGGCCGAAGCATGGTGTGGGAGCCTACTTCATGAGTGATGATGCCGGATTCTTCTCAATGAAGAATTTCGCTGTGCAGTATGCCCACCATCGTAAGCTCTTCAGTGGCACCCTGAGTGTGGGTCTGCAGGTTGATCTGCTCAATGAAACTTTTGACGGATCCAAGTTGAACATGGAGGACAGCGGCGACCAGGCTTTCTCAACGGGAAGTGTTGACGGCTCAAAGATAGACGCCTCGGTGGGACTGGCCTATAAATGGAGAGACTTGCGCGTGGCGGCCTCAGTAAGGCACCTTACAGCCCCCACCATTCTGCTGGGTGAAACCAACGAGATAAGAATCAAACGCTCCTATTATTTGACTGCCGGATACAATATTAGATTGAAAAATCCGTTATTTACCATACACCCCGATGTTTTCTGGATGTTTGACGGTGCAGATAGCAAACTCTATATCCACAGTCGCCTCCAGTACGACAACGGAGAGAAGATGATGTTTGGAGGACTGAGCTACAGCCCCTCCTCTTCGGCAGCGATTATAGTGGGTGGCAGATTTCACGGTGTGGTTCTCAGCTACTCCTATGAGGCTTTCACATCTGGCGCAGGTTTTGGCAACGGCAACCATGAGGTGGTGGTAAGCTACCAAACTCCGCTTAATCTTTATAAGAAGGGTCGCAACCGCCATAAGAGTGTAAGACTGCTGTAGGATTAGAATAAAGGAAAAACAATATAAATAATAAAAGTCAACATGTTAACTTGTTTGCTTGTTAACTTGTCCAACTAAAAAGTTATGAAAAAGATTACAGGTATAATTGTCGGCTTGGTCGGTGCAATGCTGATGGGCTCCTGCTTTGGTGGGGGAGGTATGCAGCAAGGCGGCGAGGTGGTCGGCGTGTCCGGTAAATCATTCGTGGAGCCTACCCCCTACGGAATGATTAAGGTAGAAAAGGGTTTCCTCAGGGTGGGTCTCACAGAGAACGACACCCTTTGGGGTGCAGATGTTCCGGCCAAGGAGATTTCTGTGGACGGATTCTGGATGGACCAGAAGGAAATCACCAACTCGCAGTATCGCCAGTTTGTGCAGTGGGTGCGTGACTCTATCGTGCGTGAGCGTTTGGCCGATCCCAACTATGGCGGTATCGATGCATACAAAATAATGGAGGATAAGGAGGGTAATCCCCTAGAAAAGCCTTACCTTGACTGGAGCCGCCGTATCCCCTATAAGAATCCCAGTGAGGGTGAGGAACTGGCCATCAATTCAGTCTATACCGTTAATCCCGTGACGGGCGAGAAGATGCTTGACGCATCGCAGATGAATTATCGCTATGAGATTTACGACTATCAGAAGGCCGCCATGCGCAAGTATCGTCTCAATCCGGCGGAGCGCAATCTCAATACTGATGTGCAGGTTGACCCTGACGAGGTTGTGATGATATCCAAGGACACTGCTTACATCGATGATGACGGCAATATCAAGAGGGAAACTATCACTCGCCCCCTGTCGTCTTACTATGATTTCCTCAACACCTACATTGTTAATATCTATCCCGACACTACTTGCTGGATTAACGATTTTAACAATGCCAACAACGAAAAATACGCAAAGCTGTACTTCGCTTCCAATGACTATAACGACTATCCCGTGGTAGGCGTAACATGGGAACAGGCATCAGCATTTTGCGCCTGGCGCACGGAGTATTTGCTGCAGGGCCTTGGCAAGGAAGCCCGTCAGATGCAGCGCTACCGTCTGCCGACTGAGATAGAGTGGGAGTATGCTGCACGCGGCAAGGAGGGCAATCCCTTCCCTTGGGCCGACTCAACGATGAAGAATGACAAAGGCTGCTTCTATGCCAACTTCAAGCCCGACCGCGGTAACTACACCGAGGATGGCAATCTCATCACCTCTCGCTGTGGTATCTATGGAGCCAACTCAAATGGTCTTTACGATATGGCCGGTAATGTGGCAGAGTGGACCTCTACCGTCTATACCCAGGCAGGTGTGCAGATGATGAGCGACATCAATCCAGAGCTGACATATAAGGCAGCCATCGAGGACCCCTATTTCCTCAAACGTAAAGTGGTGAGGGGCGGATCGTGGAAAGACCCTGAGTCGATGATACGCTCAGCCTGGAGACAGAAGGAATATCAGAATCAGCCCCGCTCCTTCATAGGATTTAGGTGCGTCCGTTCACTTGCCTCAGTAGGTAGTCCGCGCAGCACTCGTCAGACAACTGTCAGCGCCAGAAAGAAATAATTATTAAGGGATTAAGTATATAAGAAAAAAGAGAGTAAAGATAAAGTATTGAATTCTCGTAAATCCCATCGCGCAGCGAGTCTGTTACTTACCAAACACACACGAACTTAAAAATATCTATTATATGAATATCGTAGGAGCTTTGCAACGCTGGATGGACAGCAAGTCTGGCCAAACCTTTTTGAACTACGCTTATAGTTGGGGTGCCTCTGTGGTTATCTTAGGTACCTTGTTTAAACTTACCCACTTGCCCGGTGCCAATTTGATGCTATTCCTTGGTATGGGTACTGAGGTTGTGGTATTCTTTCTTTCCGCCTTTGATCGCCCGTTTGAGGAGAAGCAGGAGGCTGCAGAGAACGCAGCTGCCCAGCAGGGCGCAATTCTGTCTGGATCTGCCGTTGTAGGCGGTAGTATTGTCAGTGGCGATCATGTTGCTGATGATGAGGAACTGTCTGGTGAAGGCGGTGAGACCATAGCCGTTGGCGGCGGTGGCATTGTTACTGGTGGCGGCACAACCATAATTGGTGGTGGCGGTGGTGGTACTATTGTCCTCGGCGGTGGTGGCACAGTAGAAGGTGCAGAGGCATCTGATTCTAAGGAAGAAGGCGCCCTGGGTGTTTCCCCGTTCGTTCCCTCCGAGGGCCTGCAGGCCGCAGCCGCTCAACAGGGTATCGGCGGTGGCAGTTTGCTTGATATTATTCGCCTGGCTAACGAGGAGATGCTACAGCGTGCCCAAGCTTCGCTCACTCCCGAAATGGAGGAAGCATCGCGTCAGTATGTGGAGAAGCTCCAGCTGCTTACCGATACCCTTGACAAGGTGGAGAAGCAGTCGGCCCGCCTGACCACCGACAGCGAGGAGATGACCAACCTCAATCGCACGCTCACTGGCATCAACACTGTTTACGAACTGCAGCTCAAGAGCATCAGCCAGCAGATAGGTACCATCGATTCTATCAATGAGCAGACCCGTCGTATGGCAGCCCAGATAGAGGAACTCAATGGTGTTTACGCTCGCATGATAAAGGCTCTTACTGTTAATATGAAGAATGCTGCCAATCCTATGGCAGAAGAATAACCGTTGACAATTGAAGAAATGAGAATCAGTTAAGTCTGGAGGTGGGTACAGGAAGAAATTACTAGATTATTATCTGAAAAGCCTACGATTGTTTTATTTTCCTAACCACTTAAAATCTTGACTATTATCAACAAGTTGTCAACTCCTTAACTTCTACAAAGAAATATGGCAATAAAGAAAAGACCTATATCTCCGCGCCAGAAGATGATCAACCTCATGTATGTGGTGTTGATGGCGATGCTTGCGCTCAACGTGTCCAGCGATGTGCTCAAGGGTCTCCAGCTGGTGGGCGACAGTCTCAAGCGCTCTTCTGAAAATGCCGAAGATGAGATAAAGTCCATCTACGAAAGCTTTGCCGAGCAGATGAAGAAAAACCCTGCCAAGGTGAAGGTGTGGTATGACAAGGCGCAGATAGTGCGCAAAAAGAGCGAAGAACTTTATAAGTTTGCCTCAGAGCTGAAACTGGCCATTGCCCGTGAGGCTGATGGTAGCGATGGTCGCCCCGATAGCTTGGTGAACCGTGAAGACCTGGAAGCAGCTGGTCAGGTGATGCTCGCTCCAGGTCGTGGAAAAGGCAAGGCGCTCTATGACATGATCAACAGCTATCGCAATTTTATCGTCAGTCTTATCCCCGACAAGCGTACGGCAGCCATCGTTTCGGCTAACCTGGCCACTGAGGTGCCCAAGTCGGAGAGTACACTAGGCAAGAACTGGCAGGAGTATATGTTTGAGGCTATGCCCGCCATAGCTGCTACCACCATGCTCACCAAGCTGCAGACCGATGTCAAGCAAGCTGAGAGCGAGGTACTCCGTGAGTTGCTCTCCAATATTGATATCAAGGATATCCGTGTAAACGAACTCAATGCTTATTGCTTGCCTGAGGCTACCACTTTGTTCCCAGGCGATGAGTTCCGCAGCCGAATCTTTATGGCCGCCATCGATACCACTCAGCGTCCCGAGATATATGTCAACGGCAACAAGATTCGTCCCGATGGAACCTACAATTTCCGCGTTGGAGGCCCTGGCGAATACTCTTTCAACGGTTATATCACAATGCCTAATGCGGCAGGAGATATTATCCGACGCGAGTTCACTCAGAAGTATAATGTCATAGCACCCCCGTCGGGAGCTACCGTGGCTGCCGATATGATGAATGTTCTCTATGCCGGCTATAGCAATCCAATCAGCGTGAGCGCCAGTGGTATTTCGCCAGATAAGATAAGTCTTACCATGAGTGGCGGAAGCCTTACCCCAAACGGCGGCAACGGTCATTATATAGCTAAACCCTCTTCAGTAGGACAGGATGTGACCTTTAGTGTTACCGGTGTGGTGAACGGTTCTACTCAGAATATGGGTTCCTTTACCTTCAAGGTGCGCAAATTGCCCGATCCTACCGCTTATATTCCCTATAAGGACAAAGATGGTAACACCAGTCACTTCCTCGGCGGAAGAACTTTTGCCAAGGCTACCCTCATGCAGACCGAGGGCATCGGAGCCGCTATTGACGATGGACTACTCAACATATCATTTAATGTTCTCGGTTTTGAAACCGTCTTTTACGACAATATGGGTAATGCCATCCCCGAGAAGTCGAGTGGCAATAAGTTCTCTGAGCGTCAGCGCGAGATGTTCCGCAAACTCTCCGCAGGTAAGCGCTTCTACATTACCCGTGTAAAGGCAGTTGGTCCTGATGGCATACAACGTGACCTGCCTCAGGCTCTAGAGGTAATAGTTAGATAATTGATTATTGAAAATTAGCCAAGTCCGGTAGTGCTACCCTTGGTTTAACCTATAACATCTAAAAATAATCACAAAGAAGATATGAAACGCACACTCATTCTGTTATCAATAATGCTTGTGGCCATAGCCACTGTGGCTCAACCGCCGGCCCGCATACGCCAGCAGGCCAAGAACGGTGATGCCGCTGAGCGCACCGCTCCGGCAGTCCCCGTAGTCAAGACTACAGCTTCCGCTGCGGCTAAGAAGAATGCTGCTTCCTCTGCTACTACGGCTAGTTCGCGTGCAGCTCTGGAGTTCCCCACCCAGGGAGCTATGCCTGAGGATGTGGCTTGGCGCAGAGATGTCTATAAGGTGCTCGACCTTTCATCCGACCGCAATGCTGTGCTCTATTTCCCCGAAGAGCCGACGGGTGATAAGATGAACCTGTTCACCTACCTCTTTAAACTCGTAATGCGCAAGCAGGTAAAGGCCTATGAGTACACCATTGACGGCAATGAGAATCTTACCGCCAAGAATGTGATGCAGCCCAAGGAAATGCTCACCCGCTTTGAGATTAATTATGAGACCAACGATGAAGGCAAGCTACGTGTGGACAATAGCGATATCCCTTCCGCTCAGGTGAAGAGCTACTATATAAAGGAATCTACCTATTACGACCAGAATACCGCTCAGTTCCACACTCAGGTGACAGCTCTGTGTCCCGTGCGCCGCGGCATCGATGAGTTTGGCGAAGAGGAAGCCCCCACGCCTCTCTTTTGGCTTGACTATTCTGAGATAAGCCCCTACCTCGCCAAGATAGTGCTCATGAATTCAAACTACAACAATGCCGCCCAGATATCTGCCGATGACTATTTCACTACTAATCAGTATGAAGGTAAGATCTACAAGACCGTCAATCTGCAGGGTCGCGTGCTCCAAAACTATTGTGAGACCGACTCCGCCCTCAAGGCAGAGCAGACCCGCATAGAGAAAGAGATAATCACTTTGCAGGACCATGTGTGGGGCAAGGATAGCAGCAAGATGAAGAAAGATACTCTTCAGGCAGAGATTGCTGGAGAAGAGAAGACCGTGGCTAAGAAATCCTCTAAGAAAGGAAAGGAAGAGAAGGTCAGCGAGTCCAACTCCAGTCGCGCCCAAGTAAAGCGCGAGCGTTCTGCTGGCAGCGGCAGATCGTCCTCGCAGCCCAAGTTTTCGGCACGCAGGCAGAGACATTAATCCAGAAGTTTCAGGATTTTAGAAAATGTAATCCCGCAGAGAATTCAAACCTCTGCGGGATTATTATGTTGTTTTTTTTCGCAATCACCTTTTTTCGCCATGGCAGAATTGACGCGGGCATTATTCTGCTTATTTGGCATAATGAAAACGTTCTTTATCATTATATTGACAAATATAATGCTCACGTTAGTATTTCTGATGATCACAAGGGTGAGTTTTTCCTTTCCTTTAGAAAGAGACAAGTAGAGCGCCGGGTTGTGCCAAAAAATTAGGATGTGATAGTGCTAATTATATGGTTTCGGGGTATGATTTGTAGCGTTTTTTTGCAGAAAAGTGTAATTTTGCTCAATAACCACGAACAATAGTTTTGAAACCTATATGGGAGGAACGATGAGAACAATTAAATGCAAGCATAAAATGAAAGAAAAATTTTTTAAGAGTTGTCTGATGACGATTTTGCTGGTGCTGCCGCTGGCAACGCTGGCAGAGTGGAAAATGGCGAGTGTGCCTATTAAGACGCGTTTTGCCGACGCTGTGACTCCCGACAACGTTCTGGCGGAGTATCCCCGTCCACAAATGGTGCGCATGGCTGGTGAAGAACTGGCAGGCGCTGCTGACGTCTGGCGCACCAGTTTCATGGCTAGGGGTGATGCTGCCAAAGGTTGGATAAATCTTAACGGATTATGGGAATTCCATACTACTACCTCGCTCTATGCTCCTGTGCCTACCAGTGGATGGCAGGATATTTTGGTGCCATTCTGTACGGAAAGCGCCATGAGCGGTATTAAGCAAAAGATAGAGAATATGGTGTATCGCCGTAAACTGACGGTGCCTGAGGCCTGGAAAGAACAGCGAGTGATGCTCAACTTCGGTGCCGTGGATTGGAAGTGCAGTGTATGGCTCGACGGTGACTCGGTGGGGAATCATCAGGGCGGTTACGATCCCTTCTCCATTGATATCACCGACAAGGTGAAGCCCGGCACAGAGCAGGAGTTGGTGGTGAAGGTTTATGACCCCACAGATAAGGAGTCCAATCCTCGCGGCAAGCAGGTGAGTCGTCCTGGTGGTATTTTCTATACTAGCTGCTCGGGTATCTGGCAGACGGTGTGGATGGAGGCTGTGAGCAAGACTTATGTCTCCGACCTCCGTATGGTGCCCGATGTTGACCAGGAGCAGCTGCTGCTGACAGTGACCGCCAAGGGCGATGACGCTGCCAATGCCACCGTGGAGGTGGAAGTAATGCATGGCAGTGTGGTAGTGGCTACTGCTGAGGGTAAGGCAGGCAGTTTGATGAGAGTAAAAATCAGTAATCCCGACCTGTGGAGTCCCGATCACCCGTTCCTTTATGACCTGCGGGTTAAACTCTCCGATGGAATGGGCCATTCTGACAAAGTACTAGCTTATTTCGGAATGCGTAAGGTGAGCAAGGAAAAGGTGGGTAACCGCTGGAGGATGACAATCAACAATAAATTCCTCTTCAATATGGGATGCCTGGACCAGGGTTATTGGCCGGAGAGCAATCTCACTCCACCGAGCGATGAGGCCATACAGAACGATATCCTCTTTATGAAGAAGATAGGCCTCAATATGGTGAGGAAGCACATCAAGGTGGAGCCTGCCCGTTGGTACTATTGGTGCGACAAGATGGGCCTGATGGTATGGCAGGATATGCCGGGCATGAACTACGGAGGCAGCTACCGCGATGTGGAAAACAATGCCCAGTGGTTTACCAAGGAGCTTTTTGCCATGCTTGACAATCTGAAGAATGTGCCCAGTATTGTGACATGGATCAACTTCAATGAGGCTGGTGGTCAGCATGACACTGAGGCATATGTCAATTTGGTGCAGAACTATGACGACACTCGCCTGGTGGACGAGGCAAGTGGCTGGACGCTGACTGGTGCCGGTGATATCAAGGATATTCACTCCTATCCGGCCCCAGGTAGCATTAGCAGCAGTGATCAGGTTACCGCCTTCGGTGAGTATGGAGGTGTGCAGCTGTTGGTGGAAGGCCACACTTGGGGAGCGGCTGGCAATGTGTATGGATATGCCAAGGATGCTGCAGCCTACGACAGCACATATGCCTCATATGCCGACAGGCTGTTCCAGGAAAAGATAAAGAACTCGCTCTCTGGTGCCGTATATACCCAGCTGACTGATGTGGAGTCGGAGCTCAACGGCATGATGACCTACGACCGCCTGGTGAAGAGCGATATAGATAAGCTCTATGCTGCCAACCGTCATGTGATAGACGATTATGCAGATGAGCTGTACTATGTGCTGACCTCTGCCGACGTGCAGCCTGTGGTGTGGAAATATACTACCACTGACCCCGGCGAGGGTTGGGAGGCTCCTGATTTTGATGACAGTAAGTGGCGTACTGGCAAGGCTGGATTTGGCATGCCTGGCTTCGACAATATGGTGGTCAACACTATGTGGAATACCAAGGATATATGGCTGCGCTGCGAGCTGCCGCTCAATATTACAGAGGAACAGATGAAGAAGATTCGTGCCAAGCTCTATCATGATGAGGATTGTCAGATCTTTTTCAACGGTGTGAGCGGTCTGAAGATTTCCGGCTACACTACCAGCTATGAAAACTATCAGCTTTCGGCCACGGCACGACAGGCTCTCAACTTGCAGGGGAGCAATACTATTGCAGTACACGTGACCCAGACTTCTGGAGGCCAGTTCTTTGACCTGGGGCTCTACCTCTACGGCGAGAAGGCTGACGTGAAGACTCACGAACTAGTGCTTAACCTCGATTACACGAAGAGTTCAGAGGTGAGCCTTACCGTGGGCTATGCCACTGCCACCGATGCAGAGACTCCCGACGAGAGCTTTGTTATTGACAAACTGCCTATTGACAAGGTGATGATTGGCTTGGAGGACGATCTGCTAGCCACTCCGACGGAGTTACATTATGACCTGACGCCCTATTTCAAGCGCCTGGATCCGGATGCTCCCGTCAAGTACTTTGTCTATGTCAACACCTCGCAAGGCGATGGTAGCGGCACTATCCATGGCGCCAGGCTGGTGGAATATACCAAGGAAGCTGCCGGCGAGGATCTGATGCTGCTCGATCATGACTCAGCCTTTGCTGCTAACCAGAGCATCCTGCTTTCCTACACCAAGGGAACATATACTGTGCTGCAGGATCGCCTACAGAAACTGGTGGCGCAGTGCGACCCAGAGACCAACATTTTCACCACCCCGCTGCTGGATACCGAGGCCCCGTATGTTGACGGTTCGGAGTGTGGAGCAGTGACTACTCTGGCTCAGGTTGAGGAACTGGAGCGTGCAGTGGAGGCCGGCAAGGCCGCAGTGGAGCAGCAGGAGGTGCGCAACGAGGTGCTGGGCCCCCTGTGTGACGCTATTGAGGGTGCTTATGAAGTATGCATGGCTAAGAGCAATCCTTTGCAGGACGGCGGCTACTATTATATTATATCAGGCTTCGCCGCAGATGCCAAGGCCGCAGGCACTGGCATAGCTATGACCTACTCCGCTGCCGACAACTATGTGTACAAGTCGCCGATGATGGAGGATAACACAGCCTATATTTTCCACTTAGTGCGCAATGGCGATTATTGGAATATACAGAATGTAGGTAACGGCAAATACCTCAGTTCGCTGGAGAAGAGCAACCATATTTGGGCCGATGAGCCTGTGGATCTCAAGATAGTCAATCGTTATGAAGAGGGCCTCACTTATTGGAACAATGATGCCAACGATAATGTACGCAAGCGTCTGGTTTTTGATATCACTTCGGCTGACGGCAAGACCCATCTGATGGGACCGTCGGGCAAGGAGACCAAGGTTACCAAGGGAACCACATGGTGGTTTTGCGCCTGGATGTTCAGGCCTGTGGCCTATGAACCCGCAGCGTTCTGCGACGTAAATCGCGACGGTTCGGTTGACAGCGGCGATGTGGTAGCTATCTATGCCTATATCATCGATGGACCTAAGTCTGGCATAGGCCTTACTTCTGCAGATACGGATACCAGCAGCGAGGTCAACAGTGCCGACGTGGTGACGGTGTATAATACCATCGTGAATGGTGAATAGGAGTATATTCCCTCTCCTCCTAGAGGAGTAGGAGGAATTCCTTCGAAGCCATATAATGTTGGTTTCTTCGCAATCACCTTAACGAAAACGTTCAATTTAGTTGCAAAATACTGCTTTTTCCTTAGAAAAGCTGTTTTTTCGGTTTTTTGGGGGAGACATTTCATTTGTTTTCTTTAATTTTACATTCAGTATGGATAAAGTCAAAAAAGGAGTTTACAATCTGAAAGTGTCTTAAACGCAAAACATAATGCTAAGGCAATAGAAATATAGAGATACGGGTGAGAGAGAAAGAGAAATGCGCCCCCTCAACCCTCAGTAATAAAAAAACTGCAAGAATATCGATTTCTTTTTATTAACCTAATTTATTAACCTATGTTCAAACACTATCTAAAGTCAATGACGGTTATGCTCACTCTTATGCTGGGCATGACTATGACGGTGAGTGCAGCGTATGTTACTTCGCTTACAAGCGGCAAGTATTATCGCATCTTCAGCGCTTACAGCGAGCTCGCCGACAAGGTGGTAATGTTTGCAGATGCCAGTGGCATGCAGTACAAGGTCTATGACGAAGGTTACGACGCCATGGACGGCAGCATGGTCTTTCTGGCCACTGCAAACGGAACGTTCCACGGGTATGATGCCTACAACCTCAAGGCTATAGGCAACGACCTGTATGTAGGCAAGGCTGCTGTGCAGTGGTGCAGCAGAGGCTACTGGGGCGATGAGTCAAGCAATACTGACTTCTACATCGCTTCCTCGGCCAGCGCCTGGAACCAGTGTATCATCCCGATGGGCACTGGCGGTCATGGCGATGCCATGTTTACCGACCAGTTCCTCATCCAGCCTGCTCACGACACGGGCAGCACTGTTCAGCAGTGCGTATCACTTAACGGAACAGCGGCCACCACCGGATTCCTACGCATGAATGCGTGGTCCGATGATGCCAGTGCACCGTATGAGAACTCTATCCGTGCATGGAGCTTTGAGGAGGTTGACCAAAGCACCGTCGAGCAGATTCTCGACGCTCAGGACCCCCTCAAGAACGCCCTCAACAATCTGGCAGACAAGTATGAGAGCCTGCAGGGCGGTACAGCCCCGGGCGAGTATGTAAAGGCCAACGTGGATGCCTTCAAGGCCCTCTACGAGGATTATCTTGGTCAGTCTGCCGCAGGCGGTCTGACCGCAGCTCAGAAGCAGGCTATGGCAGAGGAGCTGACTGCAGCCTACGATAAGGCCGTTTCAGAGAAGAACACCTTCGCCGACGGCACCTATCGCATCGTAAGCGCAGCCAAGACAGACGCCAAGTATGCTCTCTATGTGGCTGAAGACGGTGCCCTCAAGTGGAAGGCCTACGATGAGGCCAATGCCAAGCAGTTTGTGTTCGATGTCAAGAATCTCGGCACTACCTACACCTTTGACGGTCAGCCTCACGAGCAGTTCTCGCTGCAGAACCTGGCCACCAGTCTCTATGTAAGCTCCGGCAATATGGAGCAGAACTCCGCCGGTATGGGTGTTGACGGCACCACCGAGGAGAATGCATACCCCGTATGCTTCACCTACAGTTCTGCCGTTCCGCAGATAATCATGCAGCCCATGCGTCAGAACAAGTCAGGAGTTAGCCAGTGCATCGCCATTAACGATGTCAATGCCACTGAGGGTATTATCCGCCAGACCTCTTGGCTCAACTACAATGCCGACGGCACCGCTGCCTGCTGGATCTTTGAGCCCGTTGAGTATGTAGAAGGTCCTGCCACCGAGATAGCCGAAGGATGGTACGCCATAGTCAGCGCCGGAAAGGGCAGCGGCTACAGCGGAGGACCTTACGACGATGAAAACATGTACGCCCTCTACAATGCCGATGGCATAGTAAAGTGGAAGGCCTACGACAAGGACGACTACACCGAGTACTATTACTTCACCTCCGACGGCGATGGCAGCTGGTTTGCCAAGAGCCTTGCTGACGAGACCTATATCAACCGTGGTACCGGCAGCTATTCCTGCAACATCACCACATCTGCCGAGGCCACCACTGCTCAGACCTTCGAGGCTGTGGCAGACCAGGAAGGCAAGTGGACAGCCAAGTTCAAGGACAATCCCTATGTCTATGCCCTCAATGCCGGTCATAATGGCGCAGCAGGCAAGACGGAGGGAACGCTTAATATCTGGGGTACCGGCAACGAGGCTGCCAACAACTACAAGATGAACCTCTGGTACCTCTATCCCGTTAGTACCGCCCAGATAGAGGCAGGCAAGGAGCAGATGGTCGCCGGCCTTGGCGATCTTATCGCCGAGATTGAGGCTGCCGGCATTGAGGCTGGCGAGGCTCCCGGTGACTATGTAGTTGCTAATGTGGATGCCCTCAACGCTGCCCTGGCTGAAGCAGAGGCCGCTCTCGACGGTACAGCCGACGCTAAGCTGGCTGCTATCAGTGCACTCAAGGCTGCCTACAACAAGGCTACCTCGGAGTTCAACCCCGTTGTTGACGGCTACTACTATCTTGTCAACGGTTCCAAGGCTTATGAGGAAACCTTCGGTGCTCCCGCAGCCATGTACGCCGTTACAGGCCAGACACACAGCGGCACCGGCAAGCACATCGTCCGCTTCGAGAAGTTTGACGAAAACAATGCTAACTTCATCTTCAAGCTCACTCAGAAGGAGGGTGTAGTTGACGGTTTCGACGCACAGAGCGTTTATACCAACTATTACCTCGACACCGGTGCCGGCGACAATTGGTACGGCGAGCTTACCACTATCAGCGAGACAGCTGACAATGCACAGCTCTTCCGTCAGTACAAGCCCGGTCTCTTCTGGGTAGCCGACGAGACAGACACTGACGTTAGCCGTGTCATTCGTCCTGCAGAACAGAACGCCACCGTTTACGGCTGGACTACTATCTCTGACAATATTACAGAGGACAAGCAGTGGTACAATGCATGGAAGCTCATCCCCGTTGCCGAGGATAAGGTTAACGAAATTGTTGAGGCACAGAAGACCGCTGACGCCGATAAGGCAGAGGCCATCGCTCAGCTGACACAGTTCGTTACCGACAATGCAGCAGCCATTGCAGAAGTAACCGCAGAAGACGCTGCCATCACTCCATCCACTAAGGCTGAGGTGCAGGAGACTGTCGAAACTATCACTGCTGCCGCTGCTCGCTGGAGCTATGACATCATCACCCCCGCTGCCGAAATCAGGCAGATGCTTGAGGATGCAGAGGACCTGCTTGTTAAGGCACTGGAGGAACTCAATCCTGAGCCACGCTACTGGCAGGTAGCTGCTGAGCCTTCGGCTCCTGAGGCAGGAAAGAGTTACATCATCAAGAACGCCTACAGCCCCCTCTACCTCTTCGCAGGTGAAGAGAAGGGCGTGAACTCTCCGGCAGTTGTAGAGGATAACTTCGTGTATGCTCCCGAATATGTATGGACTCTTGAGGAAGCAGGTTCTCTCTCTGAAGAAAAATGGGAGAAGAAAGATGCACTGCTCACCGACGCTTCGCAGATTACTTCCAACAATACCCAGAGCGGTTTCCCGACCGGCAACCTGCTTCGTCCTGAGAGCGACGGTTATGGTCTCAATCAGTACATCTGGCACTCCTCATGGGATGCACCGCTGCCCGCAGGTACCGACACTTATCTGCAGACCACATTCGCTAATGCAGAGCAGCATATCATCTTCACCATGATTAGCTCTGAGTGGAACTCCACTTATGATACGCCTGATATAGTGGATATCTATGCCACCAACACTCCTGATGACGAGACATCATGGAAGCTCATCACCACTCTCAGCGATATGATTGCTATCAAGAACGCACATCCCACATTCTACACCTCGCCTCATATCGACCTTGGTGCAGCATACACTGCAGTGCGTTTCGTAGTTAAGCAGACCACCATGAAGGACTACCCCGCCCGCTACGATTCTAATCGTAATCCTTACGTATCCCTCGGCCGCTTCCAGGTTTATAGCGCTGAAAACAATGGTACTACCAATACCAGTTTTGCTCTCAAGTCCTTCAGTGAGAACGCTTACTGGAAGTATGTTGACTATGCAAGCCAGACCTGGGATGCCACCACTCCCTACGACGGCTACGACTGGTACGACTACAAGGGTATGAACGCTGAGTTCGGCTCTGTCGAAGAGGCCCAGGCCTTTACCATCCTGCCCGCAGCAGCCGGTGACGGCATCGACGGCGTAGGCACCGAGGATGTCTTTGACGGCAGCTACGTTGTTACCGCCACCGAGCCTTTCCTCAATAAGTTGTTTAAGCTCGACACCCAGCGCGGTACCAACGCCGCCCTTGCTCCTTGGATGGACTCTCCGGCTTGGCTGTTCTACGAGGCAACCCGCGGCACCGATTTCTCGAAGGAGAAAGAGCTAGCCCTTGCCTACTATGACTTCACTTCTGAGTATGTAGGCACCGCTCCCGGTCTGTACAATTCCGACAATGTTGCCAATTACAACACCGCCAAGGCCGCTCTTGAAGCAGTGGATGCCAGCGATGTGGCAGCTATGCGTGCAGCCATTGAAGATCTCGCCGATGCATACGAGTTGGCTCTCGAGCCCAATCCTGTTGTTGACGGCTACTACTTCATTGTTTCCGACAATGCCAACATTGCCGCCAACGGCAAGGAGACCAAGGCCCTCTACATCAACACCGACAAGAGTCAGGTATGGTGGGCAAAGCTCGACCAGACCGACCTTAAGTTCGTCTTCAGGATTACCGAGGACGGCGACAACTGGCGTGTTCAGGGCGTAGAGAGCGGCCTGTTCACCGGCGAGGGCTTCTATCCCGATGTTGTCAGCGCCACCCTGGACTACACCTATCCTGTGACCTTCACCGCAGAAGGCGAGGGTTCGTTCCTCATCACCGCCAACGGCAAGCGCTGGTGCCCGCAGGGCAATCCTGACGGAAAGTCCGACGGTCCCAACGGTGTCTGGGGCTGGAATGTTGACGGTCCTCACGGCGAGGCCTCCTTCACCCTGCGTCCGATAGACGAAGCCGACCTCGAGCTTATGGTCAACAACGCTTTGATCGACGTTCTTGCCGAATACAAGGACAAGACCTTCGAGGCCAAGGACCAGCCGGGCTATGCCAAGCCCGAGAACGTTGAGGCCTTCAACGATGCCTACGCTACCGCCAACGGTCTCGGCATCGCTTCCGACCTTGACGACAAGATTGAAGCCGTTTCTAACCTCAACATCGCCTATGTAAAGGCCAACACCGAGGTTGTGCCCATCGAGGACGGCGGTTACTACTTCATGGTTAACAAGTGGGCCGGCTATGCAGACAAGTACGGCGTTCCCGCCGCCATGTATGCCGTTCCCGGCCAGAGCACCAGTGACACTGGCAAGCACATCGTCCGCTTCGACAAGTTCGATGAGACCAATGCCAACTACATCTTCAAGATGACCCAGAAGGAAGGTGTCGCCAACGGCTTCTATGCCCAGAGCGTTTACACCGACTACTACCTCAACACCGGTAACGGCGACAGCTGGTACGGTGAGCTCACCACCATCAGCGAGGAGCCTGAGAATGCTCAGATCTTCACTCCTTACGCAGTAACCGGGCAGTTCTTCGTATCCGACGAGACCGATACCCGCGTAAGCCGCGTCATCCGCACCAGCGGTGTGCAGAACGGCACCGTCTACGGCTGGACCACCACCGGTGACAACATCACCGATGAGAACAAGTGGTACAACGCATGGGAGCTCATCCCCGTTGCTGCCGACAAGGTTGACGAGCTTGTTGCTGCCACCAAGACTTTCGATGAGGAGAGAGGCGCAGCCCTCGATGATGCCGTAGCAGCCGCCGACGAGGCAGCCGCCGACACTACTGCCCTCCTGGCAGACGACAGCAAGGTGTCAGAGGCAGGCAAGAAGGCCATCAGGGATGCCTACGCAGCCCTCGAAGCCGCCAAGAAGGCCAAGAGCTATGACATCCTTACCACCGCTGAGGAGTACACCGCCCTTAAGGACGATATCCTGGCAGCCATCGCAGCCGCCAAGGAAGAGCCGTCTGCAGTCACCGACTACTGGCAGATTGCCGACGAGCCCTCCATGGACTTCGAGCCCGGCAAGACCTATGTTCTCAAGAACGCCTACAACGACAAGTACCTGTCCACCGACGGTGGAACCGTTGGCCAGGTTAACGAGATCGAGAACTTCGAGATCTTCAGCGTAGAGGCCGCCGGCGAGGGCACCTACTACCTGCAGAGCCTCACCGCCGAGGAGGGTCAGAACTACTTCCAGTACAACGACTATGCAAGCCAGACCTGGGACGGCGGTGTACCCTACGACGGCTATGACTGGTACGACTATGCAGGCTTCAACGGCGAGTTCGGCGCAGCCGAGACCGCCCAGGAGTTCACCATCCTCCGCGCAGTTGAGGCCGGTGAGGAAGATGCCAACAACACTCCCGGCAGCGGCAAGGCCGTCAAGGAGGGCAGCTACATCTTCACCGCCAAGGATCAGGTGATGGGCAAGTGGTACAAGCTGGGCGTCCAGGGTACCAATGCCGCCCTTGAGCCCTACAACGAGGACGTAGCATGGTACTTCTACGAGGCCACTCCCGTCGAGGATGCCTCCGGTGCCCTTGACAAGGCCATCGCCCAGTATGGCGACAAGCAGATGCAGGGCGGCGACGCTCCCGGCTTCTATGCCGCCGACGCCGTGGCCGAGTACAATGAAGCCGTTCAGGAAGCCAAGGATGCAGTGGACTCCGGCGATGACGCCGCCAAGCGCGCCGCCGTTGCCGCCCTCAAGGAGGCCGGCAAGAAGGAGTACGCCACCAACCCGATCGTTGACGGCGAGACCTACTTCATCGTCAGCGCAGGCTACGGTCCCGGCTACTATACCAGTGCCACTCCTCCGACGGAGGATCAGTGGTATGACGATCGCGAGGCCTATGCCATGTACAACGCCGACGGCGCTGTCAAGTGGGGCCAGTACGATGACACTATGACCAGGTATGCCTACACGTTCACCCAGGATGCCGACGGCAACTGGGAGGTTAAGAACGTTGCCGACAACAGCTACATCGGGCGCTGCGTTAACAACGAGGGTGCCGATGCAGAGTACAGCGGCAAGGTAAGCACCACTGAGGGTGTCACCTACAAGCAGCAGTTCCAGTTCATCAGCGAGGGTAAGTTCTTCATGACCTTCGTCGGCGAGCGTGGCCTGGTAACCGCCTATGCCCTTACCAACAGCCACAACGGCTCCAAGAACGGTGAGGCCGAGCCCGGCAACATCGGTAACTGGGGTACTGCCTCCGAGGCCGCCAAGTTCGGTGTCAACGTATGGTACCTGATTCCGGTTAGCGACGAGATGAAGGAGAAGCTCACCGCAGTTGACGGCATAGCCGCCGGCGGCGAGGGCTTCGGCGTCCAGTCCGCCGATGGTGGCATCAGCTTCACCGCTGACAAGGCTCAGACGCTGCGCGTCGTGAGCGCCTCCGGTGCCGTTGTTGCCCTCCAGAAGGTAGAGGCTGGCGAGACTGTAAGCATCCAGCTTGTTCCCGGCATCTACATTGTCAATGGCAAGAAGATCGCCGTGAAGTAAGAAAACGGAAAAGCAATCCCCTATGGCTCCCCCCTCAGCGGTGGAGTACCCCCTCACTTGAGTGGAGGGTCAGGGGGAGAGGCTAATAGCAAAGCCCCTGCAGGCACCGAGCCTGCGGGGGCTTGTTCTTTTCCTGCCATGTTTTTAGCCGGATGTACTGCCAATCCTGTTTTCCGCGTGCAGGCATAAGCCAAACGCGTGGAGAAATTTTTTTGTTCCGCGGAAATTTGTAATAATCGCGAGGGAATTTTTTTTAATCGCGCAGAGGTAGTCAGTTTCGGCGCGATTAGTTTTGACATCGGCGCGATTAGATTTTGTTTCGGCGCGATTAGATTTTGTGAGCACGCACTTATTTGCTATCGGCACGTGATAGGGAAGATTGCCGGTGCGACTGGGTGGTGGCAATTCGACGTATGAAAAGCTTATGCCTATAATCTATAATAATAATGTTCGCGCGCGAGGATTGTCATGGCTCGGTTTTCGTTTTTGTTTTTGTTTTCGTTATCGTTAAGATGTCACAGATTGGCCATTAGCCAAGTTCGGAGGTGGACATGAGCGAACACGGATCTAACAGATTAACACGGATATGACCTTAAACTCTCATCTCACACAGATGACACACACAATATCCGTTCAATCCGAATAATCCGTGGTTAAAAAAACACGGATCTAACGGATTTTCGTTATCGTTATTGTTTTCGTTAACGTATGCAGCCGGACTTGGCCTAAATCGTCCAATCGTGAAATTAAAATGGCTTTGCGACTCTGCGACTTTGCGACTACTTGAATAAACCGCAAATCTCAAATTTCAAATAATTTTCGTAACATTTATTTGATTTTTTTACAAAAAAGCAACCGATTTTCTATCGGTTTTCGAAAAAGATGTTATTTTTGCAAGCAAAGTGTGTTAATAACTTCGAGTTAATGTTTTCTTAAATTTTTAATCTATGTTCAAACACATTCGCTTTCTTCTAGTAAGCCTGTTGCTGCTCGTGGCAGCAACAGTGGGTGCTCAGAAGGTTCAGGTAGGCGACCTCTACTATGAACTGTCGGGCACTACAGCTACTGTGACTTACCCTGGCGAGTCGGCTCCGACTGCTGCGGGTACGAACTCCTACACGGGTGACATCGTCATCCCCGCCACCATCAACGTGAGCGGCACTGACTATGATGTCACCAAGGTAGGCGACCAAGCCTTCAGGTATTCGACAGTTACGTCGATTACCATGAACGAGGGTTTGGTTTCCATCGGCACCTCTGCCTTCAACAACATGACCGAGGTGACCGAACTGACCTTCCCCAACAGTTTTACCACTGTGGGAAACGGTGATCCTCTCTGCAATTGTTCCAAATTGAAGAAGATTACCTTTGGCTCTGGCATAAAGAAATTTGGCCAAGGTTTCTGCTTCGGCGGCACTCCGCTGGAGGACTTGTATTTCTATGCTTCAAGTGCTCCGGACAAAAGCGCATATTTCTGCGCAGGATGCGAGGGTGTAAAAATTCATGTGCTGGAGACAGCCGTGGATGCTTATACTTCTGCTTGGGGTACCATCGGATGGGGCAACGCTGTTCCCAATATCGTGGGTGATATTCCCGCAGAGTACACTTACGAAGACCTGCAGAATGTTATTGGTGTTTATTCCGCCAAGCTCTACTATGTAGGCGACGGCCTTGGTTTCTACACCGAGGAGAGTGCTGCTGACCTGCAGGCAGCTATCGCCGAGGGCTCTGCCTTGACTGAAGGTCTGACCTCTGCTGAGTATCGCGCTGCCGTCAAGGCTATCCAGGAGGCTGCCAAGGCGCTGACTGAGGGCGATGCCACTATTACCGATGGTTACTACTATATCCTTCTCGACAATGCTAACATCGCTAAGAATAAGAAGGAGCCCAAGGCTCTGTTCATCAACGCTGAGAAGAGCCAGGTATGGTGGAAGATCTTTGATGAGAACGACGCCGACTTCATCTTCAAGCTCACTGCCAGCACTGACGGCAGCGGTACCTTCGAGGTACAGAGCTTCTCTAATGGCATGTATACCGGTGAAGGCTTCTATCCTGATGCCGTAACCGCTACTGCTGAGCTTACCTATCCTGTGACCTTCACCGCAGAAGGCGAGGGTTCGTTCCTCATCACCGCCAATGGTAAGCGTTGGTGTCCCGCCGGCAATGCCGCTGGTACTTCCAACGGTCCCCAGTATGTATGGGGCTGGAACGTAGACGGTCCTCACGGTGAGGCTTCGTTTGTACTCATCCCCGTGCCGCAGGAGGTTATCGACAAGATCAAATATCCCGGCGGCTGCTGGGAGCTCAGCGAGACTGCCACTATGCCCCAGGCTGGCAAGATGTATGCCATACAGAATGCTTATACCAATGAGTATCTCGATGCTAACAAGGGTGTGACGGCTGCTTTCAATGCCACCGTTGATGCCAATGTGTGGGCCGTGGAGGCTGGCGCCACCACTACCACCGACCAATATAACACCTATGTGCTCAAGTCTGTGGAGAAGGACGGCTACTGGCAGTATGTTGACTATGCCAGCAAGCGCTGGGACGACGAGGACCAGACTCCCTACGACGGCTACGACTGGTATAATTATGCCGGCATGAACGCAGAGTTCGGCGACAAGGCTAATGCCCAGGAGTTCACCATCCTCCTTCCCACTGTGGGCGCCGACAGCCGTACCTCTGTGGGCAACGACGGTGAGACCGTGGAGGGCAGCTATGTGCTGACCGCTGCTGCTACCGTGGTTGACAAGTACTATAAGCTGGGTATTCAGAGCCCCAACGCTGCCCTCGAGCCCTGGCGCGAGAGAGTGGCTTGGAAGTTCTATGAGGCTACTTATACCAATGATATCAAGAAGGAGCTGGAGAAGGCTATCGAATTCTACGGCAACGAGCCCACTGAGGGTAGCGACGACCCGGGCTACCTCAGCCCCAATGTAGTGGTTCCCTATGCTGAGGCGCTGGAGGCTGCCAAGGCTGCTCAGTCATCCGATGACCGCCAGACTATCCGCGAGGCTATCGACAACCTCAAGGCTCAGTATGACATCATTGCTAACGCCGAGGTTAACCCCGTTACCGATGGCGAGTACTACATCGTCAATGCCTCTCCTCTCTTCATGGAGAAGCAGGGCGTGGAGAAAGCTCTCTACGTAGAGACTACGGGCGACTACCTCAAGTGGAAGACCCTTGACCGCGCCGACGCTTCGCAGGTGTTCACCATTCAGAAGCTGGCTAGCGGCAACTACACCATCAAGAACTATGCTACCGGTGCTTACGTGACCGCTCCTACCAACTGCAAGAACGCCTCTCAGGGCGTATGGACCGCCGAGGCTCCCGCCGACAGCGCCGAGCAGATCATCGTGCTCAACGAGAAGTGGGGCAAGGCACAGTTTGAGCTCAAGAGCACTGCCTACTCCATCAGCTATCATCCCGAGAGCAATGCCGGAGGTGCAGGTGCCACTGGCAAGATCGTCGGCTGGTACACAGCCTGGTCTGATGCTTCTGCATGGTATCTGTATAAGGTAGAGGAATCTGATTGGGATGCCATCGAACAGGCAGAGGTAACCGAGGCCCTCAAGGAGGCTATTGCCGAGGCTACTGACAAGCTCAATGAGGTGGTAGAATACACCAAGGGCAGCGACGGACTCATCAACTCCGACGCCAGCAACCTCTCTACCAACGCATCTTCGCTCAACCTGGCTACTCTCGTTAACGGTAATTACGACGAGACTACTGAGACATGGCCCAACTACACCACCGAAGGTGTGGCTTACCTGCAGGTTGACCTGACAGGCAAGGAGGTCAGCGACTTCTACCTCACCATGGTGCCCCGCTCCGGAGGTTACTATAAGGATGATATGCCTAAGGCATGGACTATAGAGGCTAGCGATAACGCTACCGACTGGACCTTCATCAACACCGAGGCTACCGACGGCAGCAAGGTGGTAGCTACTACTCTCTATACTGCACCTGTCATCCATCTGGGCAAGCAGTTTAAGTATGTACGCTTCACTTCACCTGGCTCCATCAGCGGACGCACCGGCCACCCCGACCACTTCGCTCTGGCTGAGTTCCAGCTCTATGCTGCTACCGCTGAGGACCTCGAAGGTGCCATGGCTGAGAAGGTGGGCGCCCTCGAGGCTGCCATCGCCGACGCACAGGCTAAGGTTTCTGCCAACAATGGCACTGAAGCTGACATCGCGAACCTCAAGGCTAAGACCGAGCAGCTGAGATTCTCTAACTACTGGGAGATCGCTACTCAGCCCTCTGCTCCCGAGGCTGGCAAGACCTACGTACTGAAGAATGCCTATAGGGAGGCTTATCTCACCACCGGCACCGGCACCGTACCCGAGGTTAACCCGCTCGATGCCGATCAGTCGGTATGGACCGTTGAGAAGGCTGACGGTGATGCCACCGTTGAACTTTTCAACCTCAAGAGCTATGCCGAGGATGCCTACTGGCAGTATGTAAACTACGGCGAGCAGACTTGGGATGAATCTACTCCCTACGACGCCTACGACTGGTATGGATATATCGGTATGAACGCTGAGTTCGGCGACAAGGCTAACGCTCAGAACTTCACCATCCTCGCTGCACAGGCCATCGGTAAGGAGGATTCCAACAACGGCACTGACCAGGATGTCATTGACGACAGCTATGTCATCGCTGCTGAACAGCAGATTATGAACAAGTGGTTCAAGATTGGTGTTCAGGATCACGGCGATAATGTTGACGCTGCCCTCGAGCCTTGGAACGAGGACGTAGCATGGCTCTTCTACGAGGCCACTCCGGGCACCGACATGGGCCGTGAGCTTGAGCTCGCACTCCAGCAGTATGGCCAATTCGACACCAGCGCTGGTGGCGGCACCGATCCCGGCTTCTTCAATGCTGACAACTTTGAGGCATACGACGCAGCCCTGGCTGCTGCCCAGGCCCTCACACCTAACAGTCCGCAGAAGGAAATCCGCAAGGCTATCGACGACCTCGCAGCTGCCTATGCCACTGTCAACGAGGTTAACCCCATCACCGAGGGCTACTACTACTTTGTTTCCGCCTTCGATGACTATAAGACCAACTTCGGTATCGAGAAGGCTGCCTATCCCAATGTAGGCACTATGCAGCTCTACTACAAGACTCTCGACGAGCAGAATGCCGAGTTTATCTTCAAGGTAACCAAGGCTGACGACGAGGACGAGTACTGGGTACAGAACGTAGCCAGCGGCGTATATGTAGGCAAGCCCTCCGGCTGGTATGCTTCTACACCTCCTGTGACCTCTGCTCAGGAGGAGCCGCAGAACATTCGCCTCTTCACCACAGGTAAGTTCTTCTGGGGCAGCCACGCTCAGCACGCCACCTCCTACACCACCAACACCAACCAGGTTGCCACCGACAATGCCGGTGCACTGACCAGCTGGGGACAGTGGACTGATGCCGGCGTAAGCGCCACCAACTTCAACCTCTGGTATCTGCGCTCAGTGCCCGAGGAGACTGTTGAGGCTATTCTGGCTGCTGCACTCGACGACGCTATTGCTGACCTCGAGGAGATTGAGGGCAGCGAGGATCCCGGTCGCTACACCGAGGCTGCCGCCGATGCCTTCAATGAGGCACTGGCTACTGCTAGGGAAGCTGCTGAGAGCGGCACCGACGCTGAGAAGGCCGAGGCTTATCAGACTCTCGTTTCCATGCCCGCAACCATGGAGGTTAACCCCATCACCGAGGGTTACTACTTCATCGTTTCTGCCGGCGACGGCACCGGCTATCCCGGCAACGATGGCGCATGGTATAACTATGAGGACAAGAACGCTATGTACAATGCTGACGGCATCGTTAAGTGGAAGGCTTACGACCCCAACGATGTTGCACAGCTCTACTACCTCACTCCCAATGAAGCCGATGCCAGCGCTTGGTATCTCTACAGCTATAACGATAAGACCTACATCGACAATGGTGGTAGCGGCAATAGCTCAGAGGTAAAGACCAGCGCCGACAAGGTTAACGCCCAGCAGTTCAATCCTACCGTAACCGGCTCCGGCAAGTTTGCCATCAAGTCGCCGTCCTACTGCTACGGACTGGCAGCCAACCACAATGGCTCTGACGCAGAAGAAGGCAAGCTCTGCATCTGGGGTACCGTAAACGACTGCAAGAAGTTCGGCGTAAACGTATGGTTCCTCCACAAGGTAACCGACGAGCAGCTTGAGCTCCTCTTCCCGACCGCCCACTACTGGGAGGTTGCCGACGAGCCTACCGCTCCTGAGTCGGGCAAGACCTATGTAATCAAGAATGCTGTCAACGACCTTTACCTCATTGCAGGTCTTGGTGTTGATGAAGAATACAACAATCTTGAGAACACCGCTATCTGGCAGCTCGATGAAACACAGACTGAGGTTGACGGCAATACGACCTGGACCCTCAAGTCTATCGAAGAGGATGGCTACTGGAAGTACATCAACTACGATGAGAAGTCGGGCTACGATGGCTACGACTGGTTCGGCTATGCCGGTATGAACGCTGAGTTCAGCACCCTGGAGGAAGCTGAGCTGTTCACCATCCTTACTCCCGTACAGGCCGCTGAAAAGACCCGCAATTCTGTTAAGAGCGACCAGCCCGTCGTTGACGGTGCTTACGTCATCGCTGCTAAGGAGCAGATTGGTGGTAACTGGTTCAAGCTCGACACCCAGCGCGGCACAGATGCCGCCCTCGCGCCTTGGCAGGATGCTCCGCAGTGGCTCTTCTACGAGGCTACTCCGGGCGATGACCTCAACAAGGAGCTCCAGCTCGCTCTCGAGGTATACAACTTCGATACTGACAATGCCGTTACCGGTGATGCTCCTGGTTACTATAACGAGGATAACATTGCCGCATACAACGATGCAAGAGACATTGCTGAAGGCTTAGACGAGACTGCCACCGAGCAGGACATCCGCAAGGCTATCAACGACCTGCGCGATGCTTTCGCCGCTGTTGACCAAGTTAACCCCATTGTTGAGGGTTGGTACTCAATCGTCAGCGCTGGTAAGGGCCCCGGCTACTACTCAGGCGAAGCTCCCTCCACCGTCATCGACGAGGAGGAGATGTTTGCTCTCTTCAATGATGGCGGACTTGTAAAGTGGAAGTACTATGATGACAGCGACTCCAGCCAGTACTACTACTTTGAGCAGGACGACAATGGCAACTGGTTCGTAAAGAACTTTGCCGACGAGACCTTCATCAATAAGGGTGCCGGTTCTTATAGCACTACCATCTCCACCTCTGCTGAGGCCACTACCGCCCAGGTATTTGAGCCCGCAGGTGTGCCTGGTAAGTTTACCTTCAAGTTCGACGGCAATCCCTATGTTTACTCTCTCACCGCCAGTCACAACGGCTCCAAGGAGGGTGTAAACGGCACTCTCAACATCTGGGGCACTGCTGCCGAGGCACAGAAGTTCGGTATGAACGTATGGTTCCTCCGTCCCGTAAGCGACGACCAGATTGAGGCAGCCAAGGAGGCTATGGCCGCTGGTCTGGAGGATCTCATCGCAGAGTATGAGGCCGCCAACCTGCAAGGCAGCGATGCTCCTGGCAACTATGTTCCGGCTAACATTGATGCTCTCAATGAACTCATTGCTGAGGCCAAGGAACTGGGTCAGGCTAGTGCTGACGAGAGACTGGAGGCTATCAGCGAGCTCAAGGCCGCCTACAACAAGGCTACCTCCGAGTTCAATCCCGTTACCGATGGCTACTATTACCTCGTCAACAAGTCTGCCGGCTATGTTGAGAACTTTGGTGTTCCCGCAGCCATGTACACTGCTCCCGAGAGCAAGCAGGCAAGCGGTGCCGCCCAGGTACGCTTCGAGAAGTTTGACGAGAACAACGCCCACTTCATCTTCAAGCTTACCGCTAAGGAAGGTGTTGACAATGCCTTCTATGCTCAGAATGCCGTTGACGACTGGTATCTCAATACCGGTGACGGCGACAGCTGGTACGGTGAGGTTACCACTGCCTCCGAGGAGGCTGCCAATGCCCAGATCTTCCAGAACTACGGCCTTGGCCAGTTCTTCGTATCCGATGAGACCGACGGTCGCGTAAGCCGCGTCATCCGCAAGGCCTCCGGCGTGTTCAGCGTACAGAACGGCACCGTCTACGGATGGTCCACCATCAGCGATAATATCGGCGAGGCTGACCAGTGGTACAACGCTTGGGAGCTCATCCCCGTAACCGAGGAGAAGGCTAACGAGCTCGTTACCGCCACCAAGGCCGCCGATGAGGCTGCCGATGCCGCTGCCAATGAGCTGGCTACCGCCCTGACTGAGAGCGAGGCAGCCTACAATAGCTACGTTGCCGACGACAGCCCAGTTTCCGAGGAGACCAAGCAGGCCCTGACCGAGGCCTACGAGGCAGCCCAGGCAGCCGTCAAAGCCATGCCTTATGACATCACCACCACGGCCGATGCCTATAATGACATCAAGGAAGCCCTTGAGGATGCCCTTGCAAAGGCTCAGGAGGAGATGCCCGCAGTCATCGACTATTGGCAGATTGCCGACGAGCCCTCCATGGACTTCGAGCCCGGCAAGACCTACGTTCTCAAGAACGCCTACAACGACAAGTACCTGTCCACCGACGGTGGAACCGTCGGCAAGGTTAACGAGATCGAGAACTTCGAGATCTTCAGCGTAGAGGCTGCCGGCGAAGGCACCTACTACCTGCAGAGCCTCACCGCCGAGGAGGGTCAGAACTACTTCCAGTACAACGACTATGCAAGCCAGACCTGGGACGGCGGTGTACCCTACGACGGCTATGACTGGTACGACTATGCAGGCTTCAACGGCGAGTTCGGCGCAGCCGAGACCGCCCAGGAGTTCACCATCCTCCGCGCAGTTGAGGCCGGTGAGGAAGATGCCAACAACACTCCCGGCAGCGGCAAGGCCGTCAAGGAGGGCAGCTACATCTTCACCGCCAAGGATCAGGTGATGGGCAAGTGGTACAAGCTGGGCGTCCAGGGTACCAATGCCGCCCTTGAGCCCTACAACGAGGACGTAGCATGGTACTTCTACGAGGCCACTCCCGTCGAGGATGCCTCCGGTGCCCTTGACAAGGCCATCGCCCAGTATGGCGACAAGCAGATGCAGGGCGGCGACGCTCCCGGCTTCTATGCCGCCGACGCCGTGGCCGAGTACAATGAAGCCGTTCAGGAAGCCAAGGATGCAGTGGACTCCGGCGATGACGCCGCCAAGCGCGCCGCCGTTGCCGCCCTCAAGGAGGCCGGCAAGAAGGAGTACGCCACCAACCCGATCGTTGACGGCGAGACCTACTTCATCGTCAGCGCAGGCTACGGTCCCGGCTACTATACCAGTGCCACTCCTCCGACGGAGGATCAGTGGTATGACGATCGCGAGGCCTATGCCATGTACAACGCCGACGGCGCTGTCAAGTGGGGCCAGTACGATGACACTATGACCAGGTATGCCTACACGTTCACCCAGGATGCCGACGGCAACTGGGAGGTTAAGAACGTTGCCGACAACAGCTACATCGGGCGCTGCGTTAACAACGAGGGTGCCGATGCAGAGTACAGCGGCAAGGTAAGCACCACTGAGGGTGTCACCTACAAGCAGCAGTTCCAGTTCATCAGCGAGGGTAAGTTCTTCATGACCTTCGTCGGCGAGCGTGGCCTGGTAACCGCCTATGCCCTTACCAACAGCCACAACGGCTCCAAGAACGGTGAGGCCGAGCCCGGCAACATCGGTAACTGGGGTACTGCCTCCGAGGCCGCCAAGTTCGGTGTCAACGTATGGTACCTGATTCCGGTTAGCGACGAGATGAAGGAGAAGCTCACCGCAGTTGACGGCATAGCCGCCGGCGGCGAGGGCTTCGGCGCACAGGGCGGTGACGGCAAGATCACCTTCACTTCCGACAAGGCCCAGACCGTGCGCGTGTTCACCGCAGCAGGCGCAGCAGTCGCAGCCAAGTTCGTGGAGGCTGGCGAGACCGTGACCTTCGAACTCGTTCCCGGCATCTACATTGTCAACGGCAAGAAGATTGCCGTGAAGTAAAATCCCCTTCCCGGTCCTCCCCTCAAGGGAGGCAGGGAAAAGATAGCAAAGCCCCTGCAGGCACGAGCCTGCGGGGGCTTGTTCTTTTCCTGCTTGTCAGGGTTGTTATCATTTTCCGTTAATCAATAACTTTTAGAATAAGGAGACTGAATATCTCTTATTTTAACCTTGGGCTTAAGGTTATGTCTTTAGTCTATATTGCGAGCAACAGTAGGGGCTTTTGGCACAAAAAAGATGTTGACTTTGGTTAAAAGTCAGTTTCTCTTTTCTGTTTTGTCATTATTAGGGAAGAAATGTGTATTTTTGTAATCGAACGTCTTCTAAAAGGAAAAGATAATAATTAAATAGGTAGAAGGAATACACCATATTTAATATTAATAATACAACCAAAAAACTCTAATCTCTATGAAGAAATTTTTACTTTCTTTGACCCTTGTGCTTTTGGGTGCAATGGGTAGTAGTGTGTACGCCAAGTACACCCTGGGCAGCCAGCTCAGCGCGGCAGACCTCAAGGATGGCGACACTGTGATTTTTGAGTATGTGGCTAGTGTATTGTTCCCCGACAGGTATCTTACACTCGACCCGCAGAAGAAGACCGGTATGCTGGGTGTGGCTGGCCAGCTCAGCGAAGATCATGTATGGGTGCTCGAAGAGGGACCTGCAGACCTTCGCTATGAGGAAGGCAAGACATTCTATCTTAAGAATCTTACCACTGGCCTCTACGTGGTTGCCGACGGTGGCTTCAGCCAGCCTTTCAGCACTACGTCCGACATTGACAAGGCTGCCAACATCTTCTTCCCCAGTTGTGGTGAGGATATTCCTTTTTCCAACTGTGTGGCTTGGACTCCTAACGGCAATGAGCTGAAGGAAGGTGAGAGCGGCGACAAGATTGTCAACTGGGGCTACAACGGCGACAACGGCACATACCCTGACCCCAACTGGAAGGTTACCGACAAGTCGGTGGGTCTCTTCTACAGCCGCGACGCTAATGGATGGAGCTACATGACCTGCTACTTCGGCACCATCAGCTTCACCGGCCTCCAGATGTGCAACCAGTGGAATGTATATCATGCCGACTATCTGAATGATAAACTTGGCGACCTGGATGACCTGATCAACCAGTACTCCACCTTCTCGCCTGTGGGCGGCACAACCCCCGGCTATTACCAGCAGGATGCTGCCGACCGCTACAATGAGGCTATGGAGAAGGCTGTAGTGATGCTGCTTACCAGCGGCTCCGACGAGGAGATTGACGCTATGATTGCCGAGCTCAGGGAGGCTAAGTTGGCCTGCGAGGCTGCCTCCATCCCCCTCACTGCCGGCTATTATTATATTGTGAGCGCCTACGATGAGTTCCTTAATGTGCAGGGCGTGGAGAAGGCTGCCTATTACGATCCTGTCACCGGCAAGGCGGCATGGCGAACCTTCGATGCCCAGGATGGCGACTTCATCTTCTATATAGAGCCTGCAGAAGAAGAGAATCTGTTCTATCTGCAGCACTTCTTCTCCGACACCTATGCCAAGCAGATAGAGGCATGGACCGGCTCCTCCGCCACCACGCCGATGGCCTTGGGCAAGGACTATACCCAGCGCTTCACCATGGAGACCGAGGGCATGTGGCTCTGGACCTGTCCGAGTCAGAGCTATCCCGGCAATTCCAACGGCAAGAGTCCCTTCGGCGGTAAGGGCAAGGGCGAGACCGTCAGCGGCAAGCTGGCTGCATGGGGCCGTGTCTCCGTCGAGGCTGATATGAGCTACATTTTTGATGAGCACACCAATCTGTGGTACATCCGTCCCGTTTCCGATGAAGTGATGCAGACCATGGAGCCCATCAAGGCCCAGAAGGCTATCACTCAGCAACTGGAAGAGCTTATTCAGGAAGGCCGTGAGGCTTACTCAAAGCTCTTCTCCTACACTGTTGACAAGGAGGGTGCTCTCATCACTACTGCCGGCGGCGGCATCAATGAAGACCCCATCGAAGGCAATCAGCTCACCTTCCAGACCATCCGTCGTCAGGGTGTGGCAGGTAGCGACGACTATAAGTTCCTCATCGATGATATCGACTCTACCTACATGCAGGGCTCAGGATATATTGACATTGACCTCAGCAAGACACCCGTCAAATCTGTAGCCTTTACCTATAATACCCGTTGCGCCTCCGGTCTGCTGGGCAATGAAAATCAGCATACCTGGGGTATGCAGGAGCGTCCAAACAAGGTGAACATCTATGCCACCAACGACACTGGAGACGATGCCAAGTGGACCTTCGTTACCTCCACAGAGATGGGCGCCCTGGAGCTGCCTGCCACCTTCGTGACCAATTTGGGCGGCGAGTTTAATCGCCTGCGCTATGAGGTAATCACCAATGCCACTGGCGGCAATTATTTCACTGTCAGCGAATTCCAACTCTATAAGACCATTGAGGATCAGGAGACTTCGCAGTACTATACTACCGACGGTCTCAAAGATGCCGCCGATGCCCTGATGGCCACCATTAATGAGATGGTGCCCGTGGTAGAGGCCAACACTGCAACCAAGGAGAATATAGAGACCCTCAATGCAGCCATTGCTGCCGTGAAGGAGCTTTATGCCGATACTACCGAACTGGCAGCCCTCATCGCTGACTGCGAGGTGCTGCTCGATGGTGTAGTCATTGGCGATGAGATGGGCCAGCTATCTGACGAGAGCCTTGAGACAGCCCTTCAGACGGCTATCGACGATGCACGCAACAACGCTTTCACCAGTCCTATCTCCGTAGCTGCCGTTAAGGAGGCTACTACTGCCGTTAAGGAGGCCAGGGCTGCCTTCATGGCAGGCATCAAGAGCTTCGAGGTAGGCAAGTGGTACTTTATCACCAATCTTGACATTGACCGTGTAGGCGAGGACGGAGCAGAGGATGCCTTCTGTGGCGGTTCTGCCATCTATCTTCGCGACAAGTACAACACTACCACCTCAGTCAAGTGGGGCCTCTTCGACAAGAGCAGCATGGCTCTCAATGCCGACAACAACCCGAAGGCAATGTGGCGCTTTGTGCCTATCGAGGGAACTGAGGACTACGCTATTCAGAACATGTACACTGGTTACTACCTCGGCGACTTTGCCGGTGAGAATATCAACCTGCCTGTAAGCCAGGAGCCCGTGCCCTATAATGTAGCCTACAGCGGCAACGCACAGTTCCGTCTCTATCCTCACACCGCAAAGAACAAGGACAACCTTGCACTCTGGCCCGAGGGTTATGAGGCTGACGTAGTTTGCCATGTGATTGACGGCGCGTCTGCCTGGACCTTTGTTGAGATCGATCCCGAGGAGCAGGAGGCTATCTCCATCAGCGACTTTGCCTTCAACCTCATTGACGTGATGGCTGTGCCCTACAATATCAGCGGCATTGCCGACTACAACACCGATGTTCATACCTATGCCATCCGAAAGATTACTCAGCAGGACTTCGACGGTGATCTTGCCACCACCATCGAACTCTACGAGAAGGACAGCTTTAAGGCAGGCGAACCTTGCATCATCGTGCTTGGCAGCACCGATCTTGATATAGAGACTGAGCCTTTCGACCTTGTAATTCCGTTCCCGACCGATGTTGTTGACCACACTGTTCCGATGGTTGCTAATGGTATTGTGGGTGGCCTTCATAACATGAAGTGTGCAGGTGGTACAGCCATCTCTACCGGCAAGCAGTTTATTGCTGTCGGTGAGAGTGGCAGCGGTTTCGACGACCAGACTGGTGTCATTGATCTCTCCACCTATAAGGGAGAGGTTGAAGGTGTTGAGACGGCTCTCACGCTCACCGTCTTCGGCATGTCAGCTCTGCCCGAGCCTACTTTGGTTGGCGATGTTGACGGCGACGGCGAGGTTAACACTGCTGACGTGGTGGCCGTTTACGCCTTTATAATCGATGGTTCCGGAGTAACCAAGGAGGCTGCCGACGTTAATGGCGACGGCGATGTCAACTCTGCCGATGTCGTGGCTATCTACACCGCCATCGTGGGTCCTGAAGGCTCTGCCAGTCCCCGCTTCAAGGCTCAGATGCTCGACATCCTCAATGGCAAGAAATAAGATTAGCATTTAATTTTCCTAAAGAGGAATAAGCAAATCCCCCTCAGGCATTTCGATGCGACCCCGAAAAGTTGGACATTAAATAAAACAATAGTTCTTCAACTTTCTACAGAAGTGAGCTCGGCATTGTGCCGGGCTCATTTCTTTTAATCTAGATACATCCTCGCAAGATATATCTGCGTGCTCGTGAAAACTAAATGCGTGCTCATGAAATAATTCAACTTAAATTATTTTGGTAATGATATAGATGTTGGCACAGATTACTCATAATGCAGCCAATTCATTGCCTAAGTTTAATCTAATCCCGTTCAAAAAAGTTTTAATCCTGTGGAAAAATAAACTAATCCCGTGAAGAAAGATTTTAATCCCGTGGAGCTGGCGTTTTCCACGGGATTAGATTTCGTTTCAAGGCTTTTAGTTTTCGTTTCAAGGCTTTTAGATTTCGTTTCAAGGCTTTTAGATTTGATTTCCACAGGACTAAATCACCCTGCATATTAAATCGTTTGTTTTTCAACTCTTTAACCGAAACAATGCAGGAATGTATGCAAAAAACATTTTATTTTTAGGCAATGACACAGGGTTGGCACAGAGGGAGCATGACTATTTCGCAGAGACTGTAATCTGTGCCAACTGCTGCTTCTCCAAAAAAGCTTTTGCTGTCCTTTGATTAGGAAGAGTGGATTAATTTTGCTACCTTTGCAGAATGTATAGGCAAAGGCATGGATAACTACTCCTACAAGATAGACAATTTAAGCACAGGCTATGATGCAGCCTCGTCTGGCGAGGGCCGCAAGGTGTTGGCCAGCGGCATAAATGCCCAGCTCGGTGCTGGTTGCCTCACCTGTCTCATCGGTGTCAATGGAGCGGGCAAGTCAACGCTGCTCCGCACAATGGCAGGTCTACAGCCTGCCATAAGTGGGCAGATAGAGCTGAAGGGTGAACCCCTGCGCAGCTATGATGTGAGAGATCTTTCCCGCTTGGTCAGCGTGGTGCTCACCGACGAGATTCCCGAGCAGGCCCTCACGGCTTATGAATTGGTGGCCATGGGACGCATACCCTACACCGGCTATTGGGGCACCCTCCATCGGCGCGATGTCAGGATGGTGGAGCAGGCCCTTGCCATGGTTGGCATGACCGACTTCCGTCATCGTCGCCTTCATTCGCTCAGCGATGGTGAGCGTCAGAAACTGATGATTGCCAAAGCCCTGGCGCAGGACACTGACGTCATTCTCCTCGATGAACCCGTAGCTTTTCTTGATTTTCCCAGCAAGGTTTGGATGCTCAGACTGCTCAGCCGTGTGGCCAGGGAGCAGGGCAAGTCGGTTCTCCTCTCTATTCATGATATAGAATTGGCCTTGCAGGTTGCCGACTGCCTATGGCTGCTCAATGGTCATAGCTTTGTGGAGGGTAATCCTCGTGAGCTGGCCCGGCAGGGAAAGATAGATTTCCTCTTCCAGGGCGCAGGCATCCAGTTTGATCGCGAAACCCTACAATATCATTTAACTTAACTCCTCATTCCTAACTCCCAACTCCATGATCGTCTGTATAGCAGAGAAACCGTCAGTGGCTCGCGACATTGCCCGCATGCTTGGTGCCACCAGTCAGCATGACGGTTACCTTGAGGGCAATGGCTACCAGGTTACTTGGACCTTTGGTCATCTCTGCGAGCTCAAGTACCCTGAGGACTACTATCCTCAGTGGCGCCAGTGGAACCTGGCCTATCTGCCCATGCTGCCTAGCCCCTTTGGCATTAGGCTTAAGCAGGACGAGGGCGTGCAGAAGCAGTTTCATATCATTGAGGGCCTTATGAAAAAGGCCGAATACATCGTCAACTGCGGCGATGCCGGCCAGGAGGGTGAGCTCATCCAGCGCTGGGTGATGCAGAAAGTGGGCATCAGCTGTCCCGTCAAGCGTCTCTGGATTTCGTCCCTTACTGAGGAATCCATCCGCGAGGGTTTCCAGCATCTGGAGCCCGCCTCCAATCGCGATTCCCTCTATATGGCCGGCCTGTGTCGCGCCATCGGCGATTGGGTGCTCGGAATGAATGCCACCCGCCTTTATACACTTAAATACGGGCGCCGAGAGATGAAGGCGCCACCCCTCTCCGTGGGTCGTGTGCAGACCCCCACGTTGGCCCTTATCGTCAAGCGGCAGCGTGAGATAGAGAACTTCGTACCCGAGCCCTACTGGGTGCTCGTCACCAAGTATCGCGACACTCTGTTCACTGCACAGAAGGGCAAGTACCTCAACGAGGAGGAGGCCCAGCAGGCTCTTGCGCAGATTACCGGCCATCCTTTCACTGTTACCTCCGTAGCCACCAAGCGCGGCAAAGAGGCGCCTCCGCGCCTCTACGACCTTACCTCGTTGCAGGTGGAGTGCAACAAAAAGTTCAGCTATTCTGCCGACATCACCCTCAACCTCATCCAAAGCCTCTACGAGAAGCACGTCACCACCTATCCGCGTGTTGACACCACCTTCCTCAGCGACGATATCTACCCCAAGTGTCCGCAGATTCTCAATGGCATCTCTGGTCTCTACATGGATCTCATGACTCCGCTACGCGGCAAGAAGCTTAAGAAGAGCAAGAAGGTCTTCGACTCCTCCAAGGTCACCGATCATCACGCTATCATCCCTACCGGTGTTGCCGCCAACAACCTAACCGATGCAGAGCGCAACGTCTTCGACCTCGTGGCCCGCCGCTTCATATCTGTCTTTTATGATGATTGCGTCTTCGACACTACCACCGTGGAGGGCGAGGCTGCTGATGTGCCTTTCAAGGTGCAGGGCAAGCATATAGTGGAGGAAGGATGGCGCATTGTCTATAAGAAGGATAAGAAGACAGGCGATGACGATGACGACCAGGAGCGCGCCGACAAGGACGAGGAGCGCTTGCTGCCTGACTTTCAGAAAGGCGAGAGCGGTCCCCATGAGCCCCAACTTACCAAGAAGATGACCACTCCGCCTAAGCCTTATACTGAGGCCACCCTTCTCCGCGCCATGGAGACTGCCGGCAAGACTGTTGACGACGAGGAACTGCGCGACGCTATGAAGGAGAATGGCATAGGTCGTCCCTCCACCCGTGCCGCTATCATCCAGACCCTCTTCCGCCGCCGCTATATTCGCCTTGAACGCAAGAGTCTCTATGCCACCGCCACCGGCTGCGAGCTTATCGATATCATCCACGAGGAGTTGCTTAAGAGCGCCGAGCTCACCGGTCGATGGGAGAAGAAGTTGCGCGACATAGAACGCAAGACTTACGATGCCGCTGCCTTTGTAAAGGAAATCAAGGAAATGGTCAGCAGCATAGTGGCTCAAGTTAAGGCCGACGCTTCTAACCGGCGCGTTACTGTTGTGCCCGAGGAAGTAAAAACAAAGAAAGGTCGCAAACAATAATTGCGCCCTTTTTGAGTTATTAAATAGTATGAATAAAATCAGAGATATATTACGCCTGTGTTTGCCAGTGCTGGCTGTCGTTCTGCTTTGGTCCTGCAATTCTGACAAGAATCTCAAGAAGGGCGACCAGTTCTGGGCTATAGGCGAGTATTACGAGGCATCGCTCCAGTATGCCAAGGCCTACTCCAAGACACCCCCCTCCGACAAGGAGAGGCGTGGTATGATAGCCTACAAGGTGGCTGAGGCCAACCGCAAGATGAACTATTACGCCAAGGCCCAGGCGGGCTATCGCAATGCCGTGCGCTATAAGTACACCGACACGCTTACTTATTTCTATCTCGCAGAGATGGAGCGTTACAACAAGGAGTACAAGCAGGCAGCCAAGGACTATCAACTCTTCCTCGACAAGCATCCTGGCCATAAACTCTCCATGGTGGGACTCCGTTCGTGCGACGAGGCTCCCGCCATCAAGGAGCGCGGCTCTGCCTACACGGTGAAGATGGACAAGAATTTCAATTCCAACTACGCCGACTTCTCGCCCGCTTTCAATGGTGACGACATTTATTTTGCCTCCACGCGCCGCGACTGCAACGGTGACGATGTCAATGGAGTTACCGGCATGAAGAGCGGCGACATCTTCTTCATGCAGAAAGATGACAAAGGCAAGTGGAAACGCTATGAGGCCGTTGACGAAACCGTCAACTCCAAGTATGACGAGGGCACGCCCGCCTTCTCCTCTGACGGCAAGACCATGTATTTTACCCGCTGTCGATGGGATGCCACCTATCCCCGCATGGCCGAGATCTATAGCGCCTCGCGTAGCGATGCTGCCTGGGGTGAGGCTAAGCTCTGTGAATTGGCCAAGGACACCCTCTCTTCTTATGCCCATCCTGCAGTGTCGCCCAATGGAGCGTTTCTGTATTTCGTTTCCGATATGCCCGGCGGCATGGGTGGCCTCGACCTCTGGCGTGCAGAGATTACAGGCGGCAGTTTCGGTCCCCTGGAGAATTTGGGTTCTGCCATCAACACGGAAGGCGACGAGATGTTTCCCACCTTTCGTCCTAACGGCGACCTCTACTTCTCTTCCAATGGCCGCGGTGGCATGGGCGGCCTCGACATCTATCGTGCGCAGTACGATTCGCTGACTAGTGACTGGGATGTGCTCCATATGCCTTTCCCTGTCAATTCCAATGGCGATGACTTTGGCATGACTTTCAACGGTGAGCTCAATCAGGGCTACTTCACCTCCAATCGCGCCAATCGCCGAGGTTGGGACAATATCTACAGTTTCTTTTGTCCCGAAATAGTGCAGACTGTTAAGGGTTGGGTGTATGAGCAGGACGGCTACGAACTGCCTGCCGGCGTAGTCTATATGGTGGGCGACGACGGTACCAACACCAAGGTGCTGCTCCAGCTCGACGGCTCTTTTGAGGTTGAGATAAAGGCCGGAGTGCGCTACCTCTTTCTTGCCACCTGCGAGGGCTATATGAATTATAAGCAGGAACTCATCGTAGAGCCAGCCCTTGAGTCTGAGCAGTATGTGCTCCAGTTCCCCTTGCCTTCCCTCAATATCCCCGTGCTTGTGCGCAATGTCTTCTATGAGTTTGATAAGGCTACCATTATGCCGCAGTCCATTCCTGCCCTTGAGGGTCTCGTCGGCCTGCTCAAGCAGAATCCCAGCATAGCCATCGAGCTCTCCTCTCACTGCGACTATCGCGGTTCCGACGAGTACAACCTGCGCCTCTCTCAGGCCCGTGCCGAGTCGGTGGTTAACTATCTCACTACTCATGGCATCGACAAGGGGCGCGTGGTGGCCAGAGGCTACGGCAAGACACGTCCCAAGGTCATAACTCCCAAGTTTGCCGAGCGCTATCCTTTCCTTAAAGCAGGCGACACTCTCACCGTGGACTATATTAAGACTTTCACTCCTGAGCAGCAGGATTCCTGCAATGCCCTCAACCGCCGCACCGAGTTCTCTGTCCTCAAGACCACCTATGGTCTCCTTGACAAGGAGGGCAACCTCGATTCCGATGCAGCCAAAAAGACAGAGAATATGCCTGCTCAGCCCAGGAAGGAAGAAGATGAGCCTGCCGACAGTCAGACAGAGGAAAAACAGTAACTGATTTGGCGAAATGAATTTCTACCTCCAGGGCTTTCTCACCTTTCTTAAGATAGGCCTTTTCACCATCGGTGGCGGCTATGCTATGATACCACTCATCGAGCGTGAGGTGGTGGAGCGTCGCCAGTGGCTGAAGCGTGAGGAGTTTCTTGACCTTATGTCCCTCTCACAGGCCTTGCCCGGAGTCTTCGCCGTCAATTTCAGTATCTATATAGGTCATCGCCTTCGCGGTTTGCGCGGCTCTTTAGCCTTGGCGGCCGGCGTTGTGCTGCCCAGCTTCGTTATCATCCTGCTCGTGGCAATGTTCTTCAGCGCCTTTGCCGATAACAGGGTGGTGGAGGCAATCTTCCGCGGGGTGCGCCCTGCCGTGGTGGCTCTTATCGCTGTACCCTGCATCAAGCTTGGTAAGTCCGCCCATATCACATGGGCCAACGCGTGGTTCCCCATTGCGGTAGCCCTGCTCATCGCTCTGCTGGGTATCTCTCCCGTCTATATTATCATTGCCGTGGCCCTGGGCGCCTTCGCCTATGGCAAGTTTCTGCAATAACCGTTAACCAATAACAATTGATAATTGATATATTTTTTAGTTAGTCGCAAAGCCTCAAAGTCGCAGAGTCGCAAAGTCATTTTAATTTCACAATTTGACAAATTACAATTTGCAATTTAGCAAGCCGTTGGGCATAAATTTTTGAATAATTTCTGGTAATTTCTTTCAGTGCCCAATTCCGGACTTGGCCTAAACCTCAAATCTCAAACCTCAAACCTAATAATCGTCCGTGCTTTTCCTCGAACTCTTTTGGACTTTTTTCAAGATAGGCCTCTTCGGCTTTGGCGGCGGCTACGCCATGCTCTCCATGATACAGGGCGAGGTCGTTACCTCCCACCACTGGCTTACCACCTCTCAGTTTGCTGACATCGTGGCCATCAGCCAGTCCACGCCGGGCCCCATCGGCATCAACTCCGCCACCTACGCCGGCTATGTCTCCGTTGTCAACGAGGGCTATTCTGCCGCCATGGGCGTGGTGGGTAGCCTTGTGGCCACTGTGGCTGTGGTGCTGCCGTCATTCCTGATGGTGCTGCTCGTGCTCAGTGTGCTGCGCCGCTACTGGGAGCACCCAGCCGTCAAGACCGTCTTTGCAGCCCTGCGTCCCACCGTTGTGGGACTGCTCATGGCCGCCGTCCTGGTGCTAATGACAAAGGACAATTTCGGCTCGCCCACCGAGGATGTATGGCAGTTTGGCATCAGCATCTTCCTTTTCGTTGCCGCCTTTGTCGGAACCCAGTTTTTTAAGGTAAGCCCCATTCGCATGATACTGCTCTGCGCTCTTGCCGGCCTCCTTCTCTATTATTAGGGCATCAATTTAATTGAAAATATATTCTTACATCTTTTTATGAAGGGGAAGGCTGCAATCTGTTCTACGCAGGTTAATGGGTGAAAAACGAAGATATGTGATAACATTCGACAAATCTCTACTCATTAAGATTCTTAACTATTTTTAACTGTTTTACACGGCCATTTTGCCATATTACTCGCGTATATATAAATGTAGGGCCTACCCTACGCTAATATATGTGCACAGACAAAGAGATACTCCAAACAATCGATGCAAATCCGCCGCAGGGGCAGCGCCTCCTGCTGGCTGTCTACCAGCAGCGTGTACAGAGCGTGATAGCCAGCGTGGTAGGCAACATCAAGGATGTGGAGGACCTTACGCAGGAAGCCCTGATTACCGTGCTCTCCACCATAGACAGCTACAAGCCCAGCCGCGGTACCCTCGCCACATGGATCTACACCATAGCCTACCGCAAGGCCGTCTCCTTTGTGCGCCAGCAGCGGCCCGTAATCCTCTCGTTTGATGACACTGACACTGCCGTCCCGTCCATCAGCGATGAGCAACTGGTCGATGAGTTGTCAACCGGACGCGAGGAACGCATCCAGGCATTGGAGCAGGCGCTGGAGCTGCTGCCTGCCCATGACAGGTTGCTTATAACCCTCTACTACTATCAGGACTGCTCCCTGGCAGAAATTGCCTCTATCATCGGCGCTACGGCCAATGCCGTCAGCCACCGTCTGCGACGCATAAGGGAAAAACTATATACACTCCTAACTATTAACGCCTAACTCTCATTATGCAAGAAAAATTCAGCGATACCGACATCCGTGAGGCCCTGCGCCGCCATTTCGCAGCTATGCCGCCGCTGTCTGACGATTTCAATGACAAGCTCTTCGCAGCCCTCAATCGCCAGCAGCGCCAGCGCAAGATGCGCCGCCTCATCATTTGGCCGTCCATAGCAGCGGCTGCCACAGTGGCACTGCTGCTGACGCTGCTCCCCGCCTCCGAGCCGCAGCACAACGCCGTCATTGCCCAGATGCAGCCCGAGGCTGTTAACCAAAGTCCCGTTGCTGCGCACCCTGATGATTCTGCAGAGCCTGCTCCTGTCGCTATTCCCCACAAAGCAGAGAGAAAGGCTCCCCGCCATTCCGAGCCAGCTACTCAGAAAGTTGCTCCCGCAGAGCCTGAGCTCGCTCCCGTAACAGAAGAGGAGCCTGCTGCTGAAGCACAGCCCTTCCGCTCTCGAATTGATTATGTTGCCGCCAATCGCGACAACATGCGCAGCCGCATAAGCGAACAGTTTGAAACTCCGTTTTCATCTTCCAATAACGAAAAAACTGACAAATCATGAAACATCGTATAACTACAGCGGCCCTACTTCTGCTGCTTACCGTCGCAGCCCATTCACAGGGCGCCATCGAGCGACTGCTGCCGCAACTCCTCGCGTGCGACAACATTGATTTCAGAGAAATAGTCGATTGCAGACCTCTCTTTAACGACGGCAACAGTTATGGCTTTTTTATAAACACAACCCCTGTCGGCAATTTGCCCGAGGGGTTGCTCGACAATCTTGTCGCTGCCTTTGAATACGAGTACCGTTTCGCCACCGAGAGCGACCGCTATCGCAAGCACAAGGACAATAGCGACAGCATATTCTACACCCTGGCTTACAACGGCACCACCCATCCTGAGCCAAACTCGTCAAAGCTAAACGTATTTAATCACAGTTTCAATCTCGATATCGAGTGTGCGGCAACTCTTGACATCTATGACAACAAATTTCATTTCTCTTTCCGACGTCAAGGAAAGCCTGACCATAAGCCTAAGACTGATGGCAAGACCTACGATGCTGCCTCGTTGAAAGCACTGTTCAGTGAAATTGCTGCCGACACATTAACCAAGAGTGTCCCCGTGCGCTACGACATCACGGACGGCAACTACATCGGTGGGTGGCAGTTTCAATCTGAAGAAAAGAGAAAGACCCATTGCCGTGGCATGCGGCTGGAGATTCCTGCAAAGGTTGCGAGCAAGGTATATGCCCGCATGAGCGATGCCATTGAGTCTGTCAACTGTGCCACCGACCAAATCTACTACTATAATAAGGAGCGCAACAAGATAAACATAATCTTCGGTGAAAATTGGGAGGGCGATGTCTTCTGCATGCGGCGTATGGACGACGGACGCGTCTTTATTCTCCATACAGAAACTACTCCCGACAGCGACGTAGCCATCCCTATCGACTGGCCGACCATTGACACAATAAATCACTAATACAGATATGATTACACGAATTATTATCGCTGTGTTCGCCGCACAGTGCTTGCTCTGCGCATCCCTTGCCCAGGCGCAGGAGAAGAAGGAAAAAACCTACGAGACAGATGTCTGGGGCTACCTAGTAGATGATATGACAGGTGCACCCGTGGTGGGAGCCAAAGTAACTATTATGTCGGCCAAGGACAGTACCGTCATAGACACCCTCACCACGGCGGAGGGTAACTCCGGCTATATCAAGCGTTCCTTCGTAATCTTTACAATCACCGAGCCGGGTGAATATATTATCAAAGCCGAAGCTGAGGGCTACGAGCCGACAATTAACCGCTGGAGCATTGACAAACTCTATAAGCATGAAAATCACATTAATGTAACTGCTCCATGGTATATTCGCAAACCCAAGAAAAAGCGAAATAAGGATGTCCAACTGGGCGAAGCCGTGGTCAAGGCGAGCCGTGTGAAGTTCTACTACAAAGGCGATACAATAGTCTATAACGCTGATGCTTTCGAACTGGCCGAAGGCTCGATGCTTGACGCGCTCATCAAGCAGCTGCCAGGTGTGGAACTCAAGGAGGGCGGCGAGATTACCGTGCAGGGTCGCCGCGTGGATGAGCTGCTTATCAACGGCAAGGATTTCCTTAACAATGACCGTGCCTCTTTGCTTGAAAATCTGCCCACTTATATGGTTAAGAATATCAAGGTTTTCGAAAAGACCAACAGGATGATGGAGGTGATGGGCGACACTATCAATAAGTTGCTCGCCATGGACGTGCGTCTTAAGAAAGAATATTCCACCAGTTTTGTAGGGAATGTAGATGCAGGTCTCGGCACAAACCACACTGCTCTTGCACGTGCTTTTGGGTTGAGGATTGCTCCCAAATCGAGCTTCAAGATTCATGCCAATGTCAACAACGTGAACGAGTCTCACGACCCAGGGGAACAGGGTGACTGGACACCCATGCAGCAGGCGATGAGTGTCTATAACATCTATCGCGCCGGAGGCAACTACCTCTATAGCAACGACAAGATTTATTATGCCAACATGGTACACGCACGCTATACGGAGAACAAAAACGACTCCTACAGCAACAGCGAGAATTTCCTCTCTTCCGGCAACACATTCGGGCGCTCGTTCAACCGCGGCAGGACCTACGGCAGCGCATTCTCTACCAACCACACATTCTATACGCAAAAGGATATTTTGCTGGGGCCTGCCAAACTGAGCTATTTGCGTATCAATCCCTGGTTTGACTACAGCAACGACAGGGGACACTCATTACGCGGCTCTGCAACCGCCGATGAGGATATATATGGCTCCTACGGCAAGGAGTGGCGCGACAGCATCACTGCACCCAATGCCGGTCAGCTGCTGCGCACCTATGGCCTCAACCGCACCAAGACAAACAACAAACGACATGGTTACAGCATGCGTGCCGCATCAGAATATTCCATATTCCTCTCCCCTGCACATGATAACAGATTTGACTTGCTTGTTTCTGGCAAGATTGACTTCACCAATAATGTCAACCGCCTCTTCGAGCACTATAATCTGGAGTATATGCAGACAGATGAAAAAGATTTTCGCAATCGTTATAACTATAATAAGTCGCAGGGATTAGAGCATCAGATAAGGATAGGTACCTCCAGTTTCTATCTGATAAAACCTTTGACAAGAATAAATTTCAACTACACCTATTCAGACAAAAAACAGACGCAACATCGCTCACTCTATCTGCTCAACAAGCTTGATGCATGGGGAGAAGAGACCAGCCATCCGTTGGGAGAGCTGCCCTCAGTAAACGAGATGCTGCAAGCCCTCGACAACGGCAATAGCTACTGGCAGCAAGAAGACAATTATGTAAACACAATATCCGCCAATTGGCAGATTAACAATTACAACAACAGAGAGAAGAAACCAAAGATAGGCTTTGACTGGCATCTTTTGCCCAAACTCACCTTTCGCAGAGACCACCTTCACTATGCCAGAGGCTCTCTCGACACCCTTATCCATCGCAACAAGAGAGTGTTTGAAACAGAAGTGAGTCTGTGGATATTTCCCGGCAAAGCGAAATGGCCCCATCCGTGGGATGTAAACATGTCGTATGATGTAGCCATCAGTCTGCCCAACATGGATTATCTCGTGGACTACCGCGACGACAGCAACCCGCTTAACATCATGCTCGGCAATCCCCACCTACGCAACACACGCACACATACCATAAAATTACGTTTCAGGCGCAATATGGAGAAGCAGCGACAGCTGAACACATCCGCAGTAGCCAATATCTACGAGCACCGCCTCGCCATGGGCTACACTTACGACACGCAGACTGGTGTGCGCACCGTCACTCCTGACAACATCAACGGCAACTGGGACATCACGGGCCAACTCAATTACTCCGCGCGCTTCGACAAGGACGGCAAATTCACGTACTCCACCAACACTAACGCCACCTACATCAACAGCGTCGATCTCATAGAGCAGCTCCGCAGCGAAGTCCACACCACTAATATCAACGAGACACTTAAGCTCAACGCCCGCTTCTCCGCAAAGGCCAGCCTCAACTTCAAGGCCGACCTCCATTGGCAGCACTCCACGTCAGACCGTGAAGACTTCAGCACCATCAACGTCGCCGACTTCGACTACGGCCTCGGCGGAGTGTTCCAGATTCCTCTCGGTTTCCAGTTCTCCACCGACATGACCATGTATTCGCGCCGCGGTTACTCCGACCACTCGATGAACACCAACGAGCTGGTATGGAACGCACGCCTCTCGCGTCACTTTGCCAAGGCAGGCCTCACCGTGATGCTCGATGCCTTCGACCTCTTCGGCCAACTCAGCAACGTGCGCCGCACCATCAATGCCCAGGGCCGCACCGAGACCTGGAGCAACGTCACTCCCCAGTACGCCATGCTCCACGTCCTCTACCGCCTCAACAAGAAACCGAAAAAATGAGAATGCCCCCCGGCCCCCTATAGGAAGCCCCCCAACCCCCTAAAGGGGAGGAGGAAAGTTCAACTTGGAGTTAAAATGAGGATTTAAGCGCGAGCGCTCTGGTCAATATTCATGAGTAACGGCACATTATAACTCCCAATATTAACTCCCCTTTTCAAATTTGAGCCGCAGGCGTGTCATTCAAGTTTATGAATATTTTCCGGTAATTTCTTTCAGTTATAAAAAATGGCTGAATTAACATTTTTTAAGAACAAATGACGGAGAAATTCCTTAAGTATGGTGTTATATAAGTAGAGGACTGCTTAGGACAGCTTATTTATATAGATTATAATGCAAAACGACATAGTTACCATTGATGCTCTCAAGAAGGGGGCAAGCTATGCACAGGAGGAACTTGTGCGGTGCTATATGGAGCGTGTTCGTAATCTAATATTTGCCATAGTGCAAAACATGCAGGACGCAGAGGAACTGACGCAAGACACTTTTCTCGCAGTGTTTAAGAATGTCTGTCGCTACGATGTAACTGGCACTACACTTGCATCTTTGGTTTACCGTATTGCCTATAATAAGGCTCTGAGTTTTTTGAAACGCCATCGCCTCCAGTTAGTACCTCTCAACGAAGACACTATAGAGTCGGCTTGGTCAGTGTATTCCACGGGCGAGGACTATGCAGAAGACGACGAAGGAAAGATTCAGGAACTTGAAAAGATGATGAATGCGCTGTCACCACAAGAAAAAGCAATTATCACGCTATACTATTATGAAGAACGCAAGGTTGACGATATTGCCTACATTATGGAAGTTACCCCCAAAGCCATCTACAAGCGGCTTGAAAGGATTCGCAACAAACTCCGCGTACGGTTGAAAGAAAGCCATGTTTAATCATTAAAGAAATATATTTACAAACAAACCGATACTAAACCTAATTGCTTATCGATATGAAATCCTTTACAGAAAACGACATACGTAATGTCTTGCAACGGAAGTATTCCAAGATGCCTCCGTTATCGCAAGATTTCTCCCAGCGCTTATTTGAGGCATGGGAGCAACAATGCAGACGTCGCAAGGCAATAAGGCTTTACTCCTTCATGGGAATCGCTGCGGCAGCTGCAACAGTGGTGTTGTTGTTGACCGTGAATATTGGAAACCCGGCAAACAGTAATATGGTGGCGCATCATACAACCCTCGAAGCATTGGTTGAAGGCAAGCCTCAGCCAGTGATTGTCAGCCAAGGTACCACTACCGGCAAGTCAGATAATGACGCTCATGTCATGGATATTCCTGCAGAAAGCAAGAACATAGTTAATAATAAGGTTAATCAACAAGGGAATAATGGCAGCTCCTCTCTTCAAGGAGGGGAGTTGCCCGCGGTCGCAGAAAGTCCGGAAGGAGACGAGTCGCCTACTGTGGATTTACAAGAAACAAACAGTGGTACTTTGTCGGACAATACGCAGTTGTTACTTGTGTCTAATTCTAATGAAGATCATGCAACAGAGGAACAGGAGGAGGAGGAGATGCCCGTCTACAGCGAGGCTGATTTGCCCATTACCAACATGGAGAACTATCTCTACTCAAAAGACGAACTGAAGAAAATCGAGCAACTGCGCAAGGAGCGCCTCATAGCAGACATTAAGAGCACTGTGGAGCGCGCACGCTATAGGCTCGAAGAAATAGAAAAGTCATTTGCACAGAATTAATTCAAAAACTAAAGTAATATGAAAACAAAAATTCTAACAATCATCATGCTCGCTGCCATGCTCAGTGGCTATGCAAACAACAAGAACGAAGCTCCGGCCTCTCCACCCACGCATGTAATCGATTATATCAAATATATGCGCCAGTGGTATGGCGACAAGGACAATATTGTCTATATGCGCGCAATTAATCCTGATGACAATAGTCTCAGGTCCTCTGTCGAGGTGATTCCCTTCCAGTGTCCCAAGGACAAAGGGATTATGACAAAATTTAAGAGAGCTTTTTTTGAGGACATAGATCTCGCTTATCATTTCACTCAAGCTATGCCAGGTCAACTTGGTGGGTGGGTTGTCGGTATAGGTGACTATAAAGATCAGGAGATGTATACTCGCGACCGTACGGAGCAGGAGCACATTGCCATGTGGGTAAAAAATGCAAAAAATCCCGAGATGCGCGATTATTATGGAGTTGTATGGGATTATAAATCAGATGTTATAAAAGGAAAAATCTTTATAATTTACTCGCGACGCGAAGATCTGCAAAAAGATAGAAACAACAGCAATTCTCAAGAGCAGAATGATAATTTCTTTAATAGCCAAAAGGAGAAGATAAATGAGACGCTGCTCAAGATAAACCCGGAAGAAAATGTGGAGGAATGGTGGAAAGATTGGAATGAGAAAAATGGTATCAAGAACAAATCCTTATCATCTGTTCCGTCAATCCCGTCAGTCCCGAAAGGCAATGCCAAGGTAGAGAAGCAGCTTCAGGCTTATAAGGATTTGCTGGAGATGCAGGAGGAGGAGATACAGAAACTCCGTCGCGACTATGACCGCGATGACCTCAAACCGGAGGAGAGGACTCTCATAAAGCAGCGCATACTAAAACTACACAAGCAGGCACAGCGTACGACCGACAAGATAGAAAAACTTGTCTCTAAAGTCCGTTGATACGCCTGTAGCGGAAAAAGAAATCCCTAAATAAAATACAATGAAATACAGTAAGTTTATCGCTGTGCTCGCCGCACAGTGCTTGCTCTTCGCATCCCTTGCCCAAGCGCAGGAGAAGAAGGAAAAGAAACTTGAAGTCCGTGTTTTCGCCTATGTAATGGAGGAGACTACAGGGATGCCTGTGCCCGGTGTCAAGGTAAGCATCCTGCGGGCAAAGGACAGCACCCTCGTTAACTCCGACACAGTCCGAACATACAATAATTCCTACTTTGCCAGCACATCAGTGCGGCTAACACTTAGCGAACCGGGCGAATTTCTGGTGAAATGTGAAGGCAAGGGCTATGAGACTACATACAACCACTGGAAGGTGGACAAGCTCTATAAGCATGAGGACGTCTTAAGGGTTGCCACTCCGTGGTACATCCGCAGGGCAAAGAAGACACGCAAGGATGTTAAACTGGGCGAGGCAGTGGTCAAGGCCAGCCGCGTGAAGTTCTACTACAAGGGTGACACCATAGTCTATGATGCCGATGCCTTCGAACTGGCAGAGGGCTCTATGCTTGACGCACTCATCAAGCAGTTGCCTGGCGTAGAGCTGAAGGAGGGCGGCGAGATTACCGTGCAGGGCCGCCGCGTAGATGAACTGCTGCTCAACGGCAGGGACTTCCTAAACTCAGACAGAAAAGACCTTCTCAACAACCTGCCCATCTATATGGTTAAGAATATCAAGGTGTTTGAAAAGACTACAAGGGAGCAGGAAATTATGGGCGACACTATCAACAAGTTGCTTGCTATGGACGTAAGACTCAAGAAGGAGTACAACCGTACCTTTGTTGGCAACATAGAGGGCGGCCTCGGCACCAACCATACAGCGTTGGGACGTTTTTTTGCTCTCGGCTTTACTCCAAAGTCAAGCTTTAAGGTTCATGCCATGGCCAACAACCTCAATGATGTCAACGATCCCGGTGAGCAGGGCGAATGGACGCCCCTGAAGCAGGCCACGAGCGTGTACAACATATATCGTCTTAGTAGCTTCTATCATTATACCGATGATAAGTTTAACTATCAAAATACTATCCAGGGACGTTACACTGAGAATAAGAGCGATAGCTACACCAACAGCGAGAACTTCCTTTCCTCGGGCAACACTTTCGGACGTCGCTTTGCCCGTGGACGTAACTACAGCAGCTCTTTCTGGACCAACCATACTTTTTATATAAAGAATGACATCCTCCTCGGCCCTGTCAAGGTTAGACAGATGCGGATAAATCCCAATTTCTCATACAACGACAATAGAGGCCACCATTCCAACGGCTCTGCCACTACCGATCAAGACATCTACGGAGCCTACGGCAAGGAGTGGCGCGACAGCATCACTGCACCCAATACCGGACAACTGCTGCGCACCTATGGTCTCAACCGCACCAAGAATAACTCCAGACATAATGGCTATGCACTTAATGCCTCGTCAACCTACGGCATTCATTTGGCGCCTGCTCATGACAACAGATTTGTCCTTTACCTGAATGGAAAAACCGACTTCCAGAAAGAAGTAGAACGTCTCTATGAGCACTACAACCTTGAGTATTTGCAGACCGCCAATCGCGACTTCCGCAACCGCCACACTTACGACAAGGCGCAGGGACTAATGCATAGCATAGAACTTCAGACCAGTTTTTTCTCTTTCTTAGACAATCTGTTTAGCGTGTCGCTTGTCTATCAATATCAAGACAAGAAGCAGATACAGAACCGCTCTCTCTATCTGCTCAATAAACTCGATGCTTGGGGCGAGGAGACCGGTCATCAGCTGGGAGAGCTCCCATCCGTAGATGAGATGCTGTTGGCCCTCGACAACGGCAACAGCTACAGACAGCAGCAGGATTCGTATAATAATAGAGTTGCTCCCCATATATATATTTATCCGGGATACAACGAAAAGTCTAAAGTAAGCGCAAACATATGGATCATTCCGGGTGTTTCTTTCAGCAGAGAGAGACTCCATTATGAGCGTGCGGCAATCGACACCCTTGTCCGTCGCAACCAGAGAAACTTTGATTTCTCTTCTGGCATATCGCTCTATCCTAAGGGTAACTCGTGGCCCACTCCGTGGCACGTAAGCCTTAGCTATAACATAAACGTTAACCTGCCCAGCATGACCTATCTCGTGGACTACCGCGACGACAGCAACCCGCTCAACATCATGCTCGGCAATCCCAACCTCCGCAACACACGCACACATAAAATAAGTGTTGAATTCAGGCGCAATATGGAGAAGCAGCGACAGCTTAATAGCAGCGTTGTAGCCAATATCTACAGGCACCGCCTCGCCATGGGCTACACTTACGACACGCAGACTGGTGTGCGCACCGTCACCCCAGACAATGTCAACGGCAACTGGGACCTCACAGGACGCATAAACTATTCCGCACGCCTCGACAAAAACGGCAAGTTCACCTACTCCACCAGCACCGACGCCACCTACATCAACAGCGTCGATCTCATAGAGCAACTCCGCAGCGAGGTGCACACCACCAATATCAACGAGACACTTAAGCTCAACGCCCGCTTCTCCGCCAAGGCCAGCCTCAACTTCAAGGCCGACCTCCACTGGCAGCACTCCACGTCAGGCCGCGAGAACTTCAGCACCATCAACGTTGCCGACTTCGACTACGGCCTCGGCGGTGTCTTCCAGATACCCCTCGGCTTCCAGTTCTCCACCGACATGACCATGTACTCGCGCCGCGGATACAACGACCACTCCATGAACACTAACGAGCTGGTATGGAACGCCCGTCTCTCGCGTCACTTCGCCAAGGCCGGTATCACCGTGATGCTTGACGCCTTCGACCTCTTCGGTCAGCTCAGCAATGTGCGCCGCACCATCAACGCCCAGGGCCGCACCGAGACCTGGAGCAACGTTACTCCCCAGTACGCTATGCTACACGTACTCTACCGCCTCAACAAGAAACCGAAAAAATGAGGAAAAATGGTTATTGGTTAGAGTAACCAAGTATGGAAATGATTTCAAAGACCAAAGCCTTAAGGCCTAAAAACCTAAAGACATAAAATAAAGCATCAAAGGAATGGTTATCTGGAGAAAGAAATCCTAACTGCCGTCTTTGGTGCTTTATTCGTTTATGTCGTTAATTGATGCAATCCTTGTTGGGGAAGGCATAGTCGTAGTTGTACTTTTTGAAGGAAGGATGACGGCTGCGCACTAAGCTTCGGTGCTGCGGGCGTGGAGTTCGCGGTAGAATTTGTGGCGGCAGAGGGTCTGGGCATTGCCGATAATGATGAGTTTCATGCGGGCGCGGGTCATGGCCACGTTCATGCGGCGTAGGTCGGAGAGGAAGCCTATCTGACCGTGGTCGTTGGCTCTGACGAGGCTGATGATGATCACGTCGCGCTCCTGCCCCTGAAAGGAGTCGATGGTGTTGATGGTCACGGCGCGGCGTATGCCCTTCAAATCGGGCGAGGAGTGGATAATTTTGCGGAGATACTGCACCTGGGCGCGGTAGGGGGAGATGATGCCGAAGTCTATGTGTTCGTCGTTTATGCGGCGGTGGCCTATGCGGGCGGCATACTGCTGCAGGGCGCTAAGGGTGAGCTGTGCCTCAGCCTTGTTGATGCGGCCGTAGTTGCTGCCCACGAAGCGTTCGCGGTAGTCCAGTTCCTCGCCATCCTCGCCCTCGGCAATGCGTTTGTCGGTGTTAATCCATACCAAGGGGCTGTCGAGCTCGTCGATGAGGCTGCGGTGGCGCACGGAGGGCGCGGCCTCCAGCTGGCCGCCGTAGAACCACTCGGAGGAGAAACGCATCAGCTCTTCGTTCATGCGGTATTGCACGGTGAGCATGGTTACGCATTGGGGTTTGTTGACAGCTATCTGCTCCATGAGGGTGGTGCCGAGGCCCTCGCGCTGGGCTACGGGGTCCTTGACGGTGGGCGGCAGCTGTTGGTGGTCGCCGGCGAAGATTACTCTGTCGGCCTTTTGCACGGCTATCCAGCAGGCGGCCTCCATGGCCTGGGCTGCTTCGTCGACAAAGAGGGAATGCCAGTGCTGTCCTTGCAATAGTGGATTGGCGGCTCCGGCCAGTGTGCAGGCTATGACGCGGCACTGGTCGAAGAGGGCGGTCCTGATGCGCAGTTCTATCTCGTCGGCCCGGTCACGCAGACGGCTGATTTTCTGGTGGAAATCGCGACCGCGCCTGCTGCGGGGAGTGGAGTAGAGCTGGCGTATGTCGCGGCGTATGGCCCATAGGGTGGGGTAGTCGGGGTGACCTTCAAAGCGGCGCTCGTAGGTACAGGCCAGCATATCGTCGGTGACTCGCGAGGGGTTGCCTATGCGCAGCACGCTGACATCGCGCTCGGTGAGGCGCTGGCTTATCCAATCGACGGCGGTGTTGCTCTGGGCGCAGACTATGACCTGGGGCTCGCGCTTGAGCACCTCTATCACGGCCTCCACGAGGGTGGTGGTCTTGCCGGTGCCAGGAGGGCCGTGGACGATGGCTACGTCCTTGCAGGCCACGACGCGGTTGACGGCCATCTCCTGGTGGCCATTGAGCCATGGCAGGCGGATATGGGGTATCTTGAGCGGCTCGGCCATGGGGCGGCTGCCGTGGAAAATCTCGCGGAGCTCCCACATGCGTCCCTCGCGCGCGAGCATTATTTTATTTAAGGCATCAAACATGAGGCGGTAGGTGGTCTCGTCGAAGAAGAGCTGCACACCCAGTCGGCTGGCACCTTGCAATTGGGCTAGCGCACCCTCGCCGGGCAGCACGACGACCATCCTGTCCTCCTCGGCGTAGCTGACCTGGGCGCGGAAGGGCAGGTAGTGGAGCTGGCCGCTGCCGTCCTCGGTAAAGAAGGAGACGGTGCGCCCGTACTCAAAGTTGTGCTCTATGTCGAGGTCGGCGGTGCGCGTGATGTCCACCACAAAATGGTCGAGCGAGTTGTAGCGGCCCTGGCCCACGCTGATGGGATACCAGCAGTCGCCACGCTTCACCTTGCGGCCGATGCCGATGATCTGGGTGGCTTTTTCATACTCCTGCTTCTCGTGTTCGTACTCCAGTTTGAGCAGTTGTATCTGTCTTTCAAAGCTAAGGTGTTTCATTTCGACTGCAAAACTAGCACTTCCCTTCTTTATTGGGTGACAAACGGGGCTTTTTTGTGCAAAAATTGGACTTGCAGATAAAAAAATCACTTTTTTTTGCAAATGAATGCATTTTTTTTGTGTAAAAAGTGTCGTGGAAAAGAAAAATGTTATAACTTTGCCCCAAATCTCACAATGAAATATTGTGTAGTGTGATAATGTATAACTTCTAAAAATAAAAAACATGAAAAAGATTTTTACTCTTTGTTTAGTAGCTGTAGCTGCTATGTTCGCAGGCAATGCATTTGCCCAGGACGACACCGAGGTTACCGTTCTTGTTGGTAGCACCGACAATCTCGCTGAGATTCCCGTGACCGTATACCTCACCAACCCCACCGTTGACATCACCGCTGTTGAGGCTAACCTCGAGGCTCCTGTTGACGTAAGCAAGTTTGTCTATGACGACGAGGAAGAGGACTACAAGACCGCCGATACCGACCGCTGGGGCAAGAAGCACACCGTTAAGTATGCTGCCGGTACCGCAGCTCACGGCGCCAACGTATTCTTCATCTCCATCACCAACCCCGACAACAAGGCCTTCAAGGAGAAAGAGGGTGCTGTTGTTACCGTTTACTTCGACGGCAGCGAGCTGGCTGACGGCGACTATGTAGTGAAGATGACCTCCTCACTGGCCGTAGGCACCGACGCCAAGTCCTACAAGGCAGCCGACATGGACGCCAAGTTCAGCGTCAAGGACGGTAAGGTAACCGCTGTTGCAGCTCTCACCGCTGAGGCAGTTGCCGCTGGCAAGGCTATCTACACTCTCGACGGCAAGAAGGTAGCTGCTCCTGCAAAGGGCCAGATCTACGTTGTTGGCGGCAAGGCTGTGAAGTTCTAAAAAGCGAGACCTTCTCTTATTCCCCTAAGGGGGAGGATAGGAAGTCCTCATAACACATTTCGGGAGGCGCAAGCAATTGCGTCTCCCGATTTTTTTCTCTATTCTCTATTCTCTGTTCTCTGTTTTCTATTCTCTGTTCTCTGTCTTTCAATCCCTGTTCCTGCAAACTTAAAGGCTGAGCCGATGAAATTCAAGATCAAGCCGATGAAATATGATGCCGAGCTGATGAAATCTGGTGCTGTGCCGATGAAAACTAAGGCCGAGTTTGCGAAAGCTAAGCCAGTGCTGATAAAATCAGGTGCATAACTCGCTGACTTTTGTCGCGTGGAACTTGAATTTTGTTGCGTGAAGCCTGATTTTTTTCGCGTGGAGATTGAATTTTAATCGCGATTTAACGGAAATTTAATCGCGATTAATTTTTATTGCCTGCGCAGTCTTTTGTAATTATGTCAGAGAAAAATCCGTTCTCCTAGGGCCAAAAGTCGACCGCCACGCGACGAGGCTCTATATCCGCGGAGTCAATTAATTTCTAATCACTAAAAAGTTTGGGAATTGCATACGTTTTTTTGTAACAATATTGATATTGGTACTGATTTGGGAATAACTCTTACTCTCATACGCCCCTGTCGCTGTTAAGTTTGTATCATACGCCCCGTCTGCGTCGCAAGCTCCGCAGCCACCCCCTCTATCTTAGAGGGGGAGCCGTCTCCTTGCCTTCAAATGCAGAACAGCTTGCGGTAGAATGGCATGCAAGCTTCCCCCTCTAAGCGGGGGCCTCTTTGGGGAAATTAGATAATGGGAGTCTTGCATAGCGAGGGGGTGGCCCGTAGGGCCGGGGGCGTATGAAATGACAGTTATTGCCAGATTAATGCCAACTTCTATATCATTGCCTTATCCTAAAAGAGCGAAGCCTCCATCCGCAGGAGTGCGGCGGGGGCTTCGCTATGTATGGTCTGCTCGGAGTCAGTCTTTGGCGGTGGGCTTATTTCTTTGCTCGCCAGAAGGGGTTTTTGAGTTTGAAGGATATCTCGATGGCGTGGAGGTCGCTCTCGTCGTCATCGCCTGAACCCTTATGGTATCTATAGTGTAGTCCGAGGTGATATTTCTTTGTTATTTTCCACTCGGCTCCGGCGGCATAGCGCATCTCGTCGATACGGAAGGAGTTGTGGAGGTTGTTCTCCATCTCCACGGATATGTCCGGGGTGATGGTGCAGTGACGTATGTTGTAGCTCAGCTCCAATTTTTGGCGCAGATAGTCCTTAACCTTGCTGCGCTTGCCGTCGTCTTCCAGCTCGGGATAGCCCGGGCGCAGCTCGTAGGTGACATTGTCGTCGTCGTCAAAGACCATGTTGTAGCGGTATTTCTCCTTGACGGTCTTGTCGTGCTGGAAGATGGTATGCTGAAATCGCTCCCTGAGCGAGAGGTTGAAGCGTCCGATGTCAATGTCGCCCTTTATATAGGCTACGATACGGTGCTTGTTGCGCCAGAAGGAGTGGGTATAGTTGTAGCCCCTATAGATGGGCAGTCCGCTCTCGTCGTCATACTGTATGTTGCCTTCATCGTCGGTTCTGTACTTGGTCTCGTTCTCGGGCAGGTTGAAGCTGTAGATGTAGGCATAGGCTGCTCCCACCTTGATATTGCGTGTGAGGGAGTAGTTGAGTCCTACGTTGAAGCTGCGTCTTGTGGCTCCCTTGAGGTGGTTGTTGAATCGGATGTCGTAGCCCAGGTCAGCGGAGAGTCCTCTCACTCCGAGATTTTGGGAGATGCCTACTTCGGTCCACAGGCCGAAGTCTTCGGCGTGGGCGGTGGCAACGGCACCGGCCATGACCAGTGCTGCAAGCAGTTTTTTCATAATTGTGAAGTGGTTGTGGGTTTAAGAATAGTGCCTGGGCAGCTTGGCCACGTCGTCCATGCCGTTGGACTTCTCCAAGCTTTGGTAGTAAACCTTGATGAGGGCGCAGTCCTTGAGGAAGTCGATGGAGCCAACCTCGACGTTGATGACCTTCACTCCGAGGCGCTTCTCAAGGTCGGCAATCATGTCGGCGCGCCTCTCGGGGGTGATGAGGGCTATGTTGTCATAGCGCACATACTTGCACGACACATGCTTGGCTAGCAGGTTGCTCTCGGCCAGGCTGACGGCAATGACGAAGATGATGTTGGCAGCGGCCAGCTCGGCAATGCTGAGTTTCTGCGCCATGCCGTTGACCACGCTCAGCGCCACGAGGAAGAAGAGGTAGGTCATCTCGCGGATGGGCACTGACTCGGTGCGGTAGCGGATGATGCCGAACACGGCGAACAGGCCCAGTGCGGCGCCTATCTTCATCTTAGCGCCGTCCATGAGGTAGATGAGCATGAATATGCTTACGGCGAACAGGAGGAAGGTGAAGTAGTAGTCGCGGCGGCGGCTCTTGGGGTAGTAGAAGAAGTGCACGACAATCCACACCATTACTATATTGAGTAGGAAGCGGCACAGCATTTCTACCAGTGCGGGGGCATCAATCCAGTCGATGCTTTGGATGGTTCCGCCGGCGGCGGCAAGGATTCCGTTGAGTAGTGTTAGCATTGAGATCTGAGGTTTGAGAGTTCTAAAGTTAAGGGTTGATATTTGGAAATCTAACGGTTATTGTTTAATGGTTATTGGTTATTGTTTAACGGTTAACGGTCAAGGCGTTTCGCCTTGCTATCTCGCGCATCCTTTCCTTGAGCAGGTTAGCCTTGAGGGCGGGGTTGGTCATGTGGGAGCCGATTACATACTTGCTGTAGCCATGGGGCTTGATGCGCAGGTTCATCAGTATCTCCTTGATGGGCGAGAAGACCAGTCCGTCGCGTTTGAGCTCAATGATCACGAGCTGGTCGGAGTTGGCCAGGCTGTTGGTGTCGAAGTTGGTATAGTCGATGTCGAAGTCGATGGTCAGGCGCTCAGTCTTACCTCTGTTGACGAGGGTGATGCGGTGGAAGTGGTTCTGCAGGCAGGGGTGGAACTCATGCAGGCTGCAGCCCGTATGCTTGATTACGAAGTCGTCGCCGCCGTTGTCGAATACGGCTTCCTGCCCCGCTATCTGTATGCGCTTCTTCTTTGTCTTGCCGTGGTTGTCCTTTTTCTTCACCTCCAGGAATGTAAGGCCCCCTGAGTCTTCATAGGTGCGCACCCTCACCTTGGTGCGCGGGCGGTGGCCGGCCTGGTGCATGTGGTAGAATCGGTAGTCAGGCGAGTCCCAATAAACGGTGCGGTACTGAGCGATGGCCTTGCCGTTGATGCGCTGCACGTAGTAGTCGTCCTTAGCCAGCGCCAGCACCTGCATCAGCTGAGCCTTGTTGGTCAGAAACTTGGTGTCGGTGCGGTTCATGAGCTTGATGCCAGCCATCTCGTCGAGCGTGATGGGCGGCAGGGCTTGCAATTGCTGCAGTATGTCGGAGTACTGGGGCATGGCTTTATCTATAGATTATGCAAATGTAAGCAATAATTGCTACATTAGCCTGCAAAGGGGAGGAAAAAAATAAATAAACGGAATCTTTTTGCCGTTTCTGACTAAAAGATTCCGTTTATTTGTCAAAGCGAAGGATGTCCGCTTATGCCTCCTCCTTGTTAGGATTGTAGCGTTTTTCCTTGATGCGGGCCTTCTTGCCGGTGAGGTTGCGCAGGTAGTAGAGCTTAGCGCGACGCACCTTGCCCACCTTGTTGACGGTGATGCTGTCGATGGCCGGGGAGTTGATGGGGAAGATACGCTCTACGCCCACGGTGCCGCTCATCTTGCGTACGGTGAAGCGCTTCTGGTCGCCATGACCGCAGATCTTGATGACTACTCCGCGGAAGAGCTGGATTCTCTCCTTGTTACCCTCTACGATTTTGTAAGCAACGGTAATTGTGTCGCCTGATTTGAATGCGGGCACCTCTGTGCCGGTGGCGAAAGCCTGTTCGGCTACCTTAATCAAGTCTTCCATCTTTTTAATGGATTAAAAGTTAGTTGTCAGTTCTGCGCAACATAACAGGCAACTCATCTTCCTGCCAGCGATTACGCAAAAAGCGCTGCAAAGGAACAACATTTTTTTCATATGACCAAGAAACGGGCTGCTTTTTTGGCATACAGAGGATGAATTGACAGCAAAAACTTTGCGTTTATGGACAAAAAAGCATACCTTTGCTTTGCAAAACTACAAGATTATCAGAACCATGAAAAGGACCACCAAACTACTATGAAAAGAAGCGTATTCACCTTACTGACGATGTTGGCAGTATTGGCCGTCAGTGCGGCCAAGCCCGAAAGATTCACCCTCTCTGATCCCAACGGTGTAAATACCGTTACTATCTCCGTAGGCCAGGATATCACCTACACCGTGGAGCACTGCGGCAGGCAGGTACTGGGTCCGCAGTGCATAGCCCTTGAGTTGGGCGACGGCAGTGTGGTGCTGGGCCGCAACGCCCGGGTGACAGCCAGGGAGCGCCGCAGCATGAGCGAGATAATCAAGCCGCAGGTGTATAAGCGCAGCGAGGTAAAGGCTGACTACAACGAGCTGACCTTGAAATGCAAGGCACCCGCCGGCTGCAAGGGCGCCTACAGCATTGTCTGGCGGGCATACCCAGACGGTGTGGCATACCGTATCGTCACTGCCCTGGCCGACGACTACACGGTAAGGAGCGAGGTGGCGGAGTTCGTGCCCTCCGACCCCGAGGCGCAGATGGTGGTGGCCCCCATCAAGGGACGCACCATACAGGGTGAGGAGAATCAGTGGCACTCCAATTTCCAGAACACCTATAAGCACTCCACCATAGACCAGTGGCCCAAGGACCGTCAGATAATGCTGCCGGCACTGATTCAGGAGGGCGGCGTGAGCCTCTGCATTACGGAGGTGGACTTGTTTAATTATCCCGGTATGAGGCTTCAGACTGCCGACGGCAAGCTGCGCGGTGTCTTCGCCGCCTATCCCAAGGAGACAAAGGTCACTACGCGCGGATTAAAGAAGGAGGTACACGCGCGCGAGGACTACATTGCCCGTGTGGCTGGCAAGACAGAGCTGCCGTGGCGTGCCATACAGATAGTGGATGACGAGAAAGAACTGCTGGCAAGTGACTTCGTGATGAAGCTTGCCAAGCCTGCCGACCCCGCGCAGGACTGGAGTTGGGTGAAGCCCGGCAAGGTGGCGTGGGACTGGTGGAACGACTGGAATATCTACGGCGTTGATTTCCGCGCAGGCATCAACAATGATACCTATAAATACTACATCGACTTTGCCTCAGAGCAAGGCATCGAGTATGTAATCCTCGACGAGGGATGGGCAGTGCCGGGCGAGGCAGACCTCTTCAAGATTGTGCCTGAGATAAACCTTGAGGAGCTCATCAGCTACGCCACTGAACGCAACGTGGGCTTAATCCTGTGGGCCGGCTACCGCGCCTTCGACCAGGACATGGAGCGCGTATGCGCCCACTATTCCAAGATGGGCATCAAGGGCTTCAAGGTCGATTTCATGGATCGCGACGACCAGGTGATGGTTGACTTCAATACGCGCTGCGCTGAGATGGGAGCCAAGTACAAGCTGCTCATCGACCTCCACGGCATGTATAAACCCACCGGCCAGCAGCGCACATGGCCCAACAATATCAATTTCGAGGGAGTCTATGGTCTGGAGGAAGTGAAATGGGTGGAGCCCGACTTCGACATGGTGACATACGACGTCACCTATCCCTTCATACGCCAAGTGGCAGGCCCCGCCGACTACACGCAGGGCGCCATGCGCAATGCCACGAAGGAGAACTATTTTTCCACCAACTCCGAGCCCATGAGCCAAGGTACGCGCTGCCGCCAGCTGGCTGAGTACATCATATTCGACGCGCCCCTGTCGATGCTCTGCGACAACCCGTCGAACTATCTGCGCGAGGCAGAGTGCACCCATTTCATCGCCACTGTGCCTACTGTATGGGACGACACCCGCGCCATCAGCGGCAAGATAGGCGAGCACATCGTCATGGCCCGCAAGGCCAAGGACGGCACATGGTATGTGGGCGGTCTCACCAACTGGGACCCACGCGAGGTGACGCTCGACCTCAGATTCATCGGCAGCGGCACCAGACAGATTGAACTGTTCTGCGACGGAGTGAACGCCGACCGCGCAGCCCGCGACTATAAGCACACCTCCATAAAAGCCTATGTTGATAAGCCCATCAATATCAACATGGCACCCGGCGGAGGGTTCGTGATGAAAATCCTACCATAACCGACAATCGCGCGTACAAACAACAATGTACGCGCGATTGTTTTTTATTTTTTTCTCTCCTCAAACTTGGCAGTATAAAAAAAAACTTTCTAACTTTACAACGACAACATAAAAATACGAGCACTATGAAAAAGCTATCTACACTTATCATCGCACTTTGATAGCCTCTCTGCGCACCATGCCGCAAGGCGAGACAGGCTCACTCTGCATACTGTGCGAAAATCATCCCGAATATGCCGAGGGCAACCAGATAACCCCGGAGCAAGTGGCCGCAGCCCGCGCCAAGGGATGGATTCCGCAGGAGTGGGACGCCGTAAAATACGAATATACAGAGTGCCCAGGCTACGACTACGACCTCGACGGAGTAAAGGCCAACATCAGCCAGAGCCCCGACAGCAGCAAGATCTACGACCTGCAGGGACGCGAAGTCAAGGGACAGCCTGCCAAGGGCATCTACATCGTGGGAGGAAAGAAAGTGTACAGATAGCAGACTCTCAGGAAGCCCTGGCAATCAGCCCTGAAGGGGCGGCAGAAATCCTGCCGCCCCTTTACCGTCACCCCGTCGCGAGCCCGTGAATTCTTCCTGCGTCATCGCGAAATCAAAATAAGTCCTCGCGAAAACAAAATATGTCCTCGCGAAATCTAAGCACGTCTTCGTGAAATCTAAGCACGAGGTTGCAAGATTTATCTGTGAACTTGTGAAAAATAATGATATAGATGTTGGCACAGATTACTCATAATGCAGCCAATTCTGACTGCGTTAGTTGTATGTTTATTGCATAGCAGCGTTGATTAGAATAGACATAAGATTTTTATTCCGAGTCTTTTGCGCGATCATTGCCTAAGTTTAATCTAATCCCGTTCAAAAAAGTTTTAATCCCGTGGAAAAATAAACTAATCCCGTGAAGAAAGATTTTAATCCCGTGGAGCTGGCGATTTCCACGGGATTAGATTTCGTTTCAAGGCTTTTAGATTTCGTTTCAAGGCTTTTAGTTTTTTCCCTCCCCCTATTACAAAAAAAATGAATGGCGGGAACCATCACGGTTGCCGCCATTCTCTCTTATGGAAAACTTAAAAAAATTGGGGATTGTAAGATGTGTGTATAATGTGTGTATAGATGTCGTTGTGTCTGCCGGTTAAAGATTGAATTTCAGTCCTTCAATTCTTCAACTCTTCAATCCTAATGCCGTGCTAGAGCTCCCAGCCGAGTGCCGAGGCTCCGAGCACTGCTGCATCGCTGCCGTTGAGGCCGGACAGGAGTATCTTGGCTTTTCCCTTATAGACGTAGAGGATGTCCTCGTCGTAGGCCTCGCGCACGTGCTTCATCAGCATCTCTCCGCTCTTGGTGGGGCCGCCGAAGAAGATGAATGCCTCGGGGCTGCAGAAGAGGGCGAAGTTGGCGCACGCCTTGCCGAGCAGCCTGCCGGTGTAGCGCAGTATGTCGATGGCCAGCTCGTCACCCTCCTTGGCTGCGACGCTTACGTCGAGACCGGTGATGTCGTCGGGGTTGAGGGAGCGCAGCTTGCTGGGGCGTGAGTCCTTGATGAGCATCTCGCGGGCGGTGCGCACGATGCCGGTGGCGGAGCAGTATGCCTCCAGACAGCCCTTTCGGCCGCAGCCGCACTGGCGTGCCTCGGGGGTGCGGTCGATGATGGCGTGGCCCAGCTCGCCGGCGAAGCCGTCGGAGCCATATACTACCTGGCCGTTGACCACTATGCCGCTGCCTACGCCTGTGCCGAGGGTTATCATAATGAAGTTCTTCATGCCGCGGGCTACGCCGTAGGTCATCTCGCCCATGGCGGCGGCGTTGGCGTCGTTGGTGAGGGCTACGGGTATGCCGAGCTGCTCCTCAAAGAGCTTGGCGAGGGGCACGGAGCCTTTCCAGTCGAGGTTGGGAGCTTCCTCCACCTGCCCGGTGTAGTAGTTGCCGTTGGGCGCGCCGATGCCCATGCCCTTAATCATCTCAATGCCGCCCACGGAGTCGATGATGGGCTCCAGGGCTGCCACTGAGGCGGTCACGTAGTCCTTGGGGTCGGGATAGCCTTTGGTCTTGATGGCTGTGGTTGCCTTGATCTCGCCACGGGCGTCCACAATGCCGAACACTGAGTTGGTGCCGCCGAGGTCTAAGCCGATTACATAGGGTTTTTCGATGGTTTCCATAGGTTAGAAGAAATAAATGTGTTACTTTTGTGCACAAATGTAGCAAATAAATATGAAAAGCGCCCATAAATTGCCCGTTTTTTTTATAATTTCCTAATTTTGCAGTCAAACTAAACTGATTTTTCACTATGAAGGCATTGAAATCATTGGTTTCTTCGCAACCACCTTTTCTCGCCGTGGCAGAGTTGATGCGGGCATCATTCCGCTCATTTGGCTTAACGAAAACGTTGGTCTTTGCCCTTGTGGGCGCTATGGTATTCTCCATTAACGCCGATGCGCAGTATGACAGGCGCACGCGTACGCTCAACATGGCCTCCTACCTCAGCTTCTACGGCACTGAGGCCGACCGCTCGCCGGCGGTGGTGCGCGCCTTGCAGGACTGCAAGCGCCTAGGGGCCAGGCGGATGGTCTTCCCCAAGGGCGAATGGCGCTTCCGCCCCGACAGCCTCACGCGGATGATGACTCACATCTCCAACAACGGCAGCTATATGCGCTGCTTTGCCTTCGACCTCACGGGGCAGCGGCAGCTGGAGATAGACGGCGGCGGCTCGCTGTTTTTGTTCAAGGGGTATGTATGCCCTTTCTATGTCAACTGTGCCCAGGGCATCATGCTGCGCAACTTCACGGTGGACTATGTGCGCACCTTTCACAGTGAGGGGCACATAGAGGCTGTGGGCGACTCGGCAATGGACGTGCGCTTCTCGCAGGAATATCCCTACACCATTGACGAGCGCGGCCGCTTGCACTTTGTGGATGACGAGGGCACGGAGTATCCCTGGTACTACCTGCTGGAGTATGACCCCAAGCGCATGGAGACTGCCTACATGGTGCGCGACCAGTGGACCGGCGCCGACATTGCCGCCGAGGACCTGGGGCAGGGCCGCGTGCGACTGCACCGCCAGGGTCTCAAGGGCACGGTGGGCAACGTGATGAGCTTCGGCATAGCCTACCGCACGGTGCCCGCCATCACACTGAGCGATAGCCGCGACGTGAGCATTCGCAATGTCACCCTTCACCATGCCGGCGGCATGGGGGTGGTGGCGCAGCGCACGCGCAACATAATGATTGACAGCCTGCTCGTGATGCCTGCCCCGGGCAAGGACAGGGTGAACAGTGTGGCTGCTGATGCCACCCACTTCGTCAACTGCTCGGGTTATCTTAAGATTTACCACAGCGTGATGGTCAACCAGACTGACGACGCCAGCAATATCCACGGAGTCTATTACCGCATAACCGATGCGCTGAGCGACCGACGCCTCTGCGTGGAGATAGCCAACGATGCGCAGCACGGGTTCGACATCTTCAGCCCCGGCGTGAAGCTGGAGTTTGCCTCGCCCAAGAGCCTGGTGACCTACGCCCACGCCACGGTGAAATCGGCCTACCGCATCAACGACCATAAGTTTATGGTTACCCTGGCCGGCGACATTCCCGCAGGGGTGAAGTCGGGCGATATCATTGCCGCCGAGGGCGACTATCCCGAGGTGCATATCAAGGACTGCTACTTTGGCGGCAACCGCGCCCGCGGCCTGCTGCTGGGCAGCCGAGCCAGGATGCTGATAGAGCACAATGTGTTCCGCACACCCGGCACTGCGCTCCTGCTGGAGGGCGATGGCCGCTACTGGTTTGAGCAGGCCGGCGTGCGTGATGTGGTGATTCGCGACAATACGTTTGACAACTGCAATTTCGGCGTGTGGAACCGCGGTGCCATAGGCTGCGGCTCAGGCATTGAGCGCGAATACTACGACCGCAGCTTCTATAACCGCAACTTGCTGATAGAGAACAATAAGTTCCTCATCCATCGCGCGCCCGTACTATATCTATACAGTGTTGACGGCATCACCTTCCGCGGCAATACCATCGTGGCCGACGGTAGTAAGTATCCCTGCTCCGTCAAGCCCGGCGATACCGACGCCCTCTTCCAGCTTGTGGACTGCAGGAATTTTACTCACGACGAGGTGAAGATAGAGTAACTTTTGGCTGTATGCAGAATTTTCGTTAACTTCGCAGTTTGAATTGCGCATATAATGGAAATAAGGAATTATCTCTCCGCTGAGCAGATGGAGCTGTGGCATAGGATGGTGGGCGAGGCTGGCAATATCGTGGTGCTCGGCCACTCCGGTCCTGATGGCGATGCCATGGGCGCTATCCTGGCTCTCACTGCCTATCTGCAGGGGCTGGGGAAGAAGGTTACGCCCATCACCCCCAATGCCTGTCCCGACTTTCTGCGCTGGCTGCCCGGCGTGGAGCAGGTGATTTTCTTCCGCAATAAGCAGCGCAAGGCTCTCAAGGCGCTGGAGGAGTGCGACCTCGTGTTCTGCCTCGATTTCAACGGGCTTAGTCGTCTGGAGGAACTCAGCGGCAGCGTGGAGCGCTGCAAGGCCCGACGCATAATGATAGACCACCACCTCGACCCCGAAGAGATAGCTGACCTTATGGTAAGCGACCCTGAGGCCGCCGCTACCTGTGAGCTGCTCTTCTGCATGCTCCATCAGCTGGGGGCATATGAGGCTATGACCCCCGACATGGCCACCTGCCTCTACTGCGGCCTGATGACCGACACGGGAGCCTTTGCCTACAACTCCAATCGCGCAGCGCTGTTTCATATCGTGGGCATGCTTATTGCCAAGGGTATCGACAAGGACAAGATTTACCGCAATGTCTATTATAGCTACACCGAGAGCCGCTTGAGGCTGATGGGCTACCTGATGTATGAGAAGCTGGAGTATTTCCCCGAGGAGCATGTGGCCATGTTTGCCCTGACGGAGGAGGAGATGAAACGCTTCAGCTTTATCCGCGGCGATGCCGAGGGGTTCGTCAACTTGCCGCTGCAAATCAAGGGCACGCGGCTGAGCATTTCGCTTCGCGAGGATACGGAGAAGCCTGTCGTGAGGGTTTCGCTGCGGTCGGTGGGCGATTTTCCTTGCAATGAGATGGCGGAACGCTTCTTCAATGGCGGTGGCCATCTGAATGCCGCCGGCGGATGGCTGCCTAAGCCTATAGACTCTGCCGTGCTGACGGCGCGTCAGGCAATCAAGTCGCTGAGCAAGAAAGAGTAATTATCACCTCTCTCATTCACCGAGTCCATTCACCTTAACTGAGTCCATTCACATTCACAATTATATTATGTATAGAATCCGCACATCTGTTAACGGCCTGTGGCTGCTGCTCCTTGGCTGTTGCTTGTTTACACTTACTTCCTGTGAGGAGGAACAGACCTATGCCGAGCAGAAGAAGGCAGAGTACAGGGCCATCAACTCCTTCATACAGAAAGGCGTCACCGTGCTTGACGAGGAACTGGGCGACACCATCCTCCATGTGGACCCCATCAACTGGATTAGCGAGGAAAAGTTCTATGCCCAAGACTCCACCACCGACCTAAGCCGCAATGAATATGTCCGTTTCAACTCCACCGGTATCTATATGCAGATAGTCCGCAGGGGAACCGGAGAGAAACTCAACCTTGAGGATGACACGGTGCGAATGCTGTGCCGCTACAAGGAGTTTAATATCAGCGGTGACTCCCTGCAGTCGCGCAACGACAACGCCTACTTCATCGGTATGCTTGACGAGATGAGCGTGGAGAGTCACTACGGTACCATCACGGGATTCTTTATCCAGGGTATGATGCGCCAGAACTACAGGTCCATCAATGTGCCCGAGAGCTGGCTCGTGCCCCTGCGCTATGTCAGGATTGGTCGCCAGATTGCCGCTGACGAGGAGATAGCCAAGGTGCGCATGATAGTGCCTCACTCTGTCGGGCAGTCTGATGCCGTCAGCAAGGTCTATCCCTGCTTCTACGAAATCACCTACCAAAGGGCAAGGTAGATATTGCACAAATATAGTAAATTGGGCAGAAAACATCTAGTTTTCTGCCCAACTGCTTTTTTGCACTGCCTCGGTGTAAGTTCCTTTGCACCGCCTCAGTGCAATTATGCCTGACGGGGCAGCTCTCTCAGCATTCGGGCTACGGTCTTGCCGAGCAGGGGGTGCTTCTTCCGTGGAGCTATCTCGGCGAGAGGGCGCAGCACGAAATCGCGCTGTGCCATAAGAGGGTGGGGGATGGTCAGCTCTGGTGTGGAGAGCACGAGATTGTTGTAGAAAAGGATGTCGATGTCTATCACTCGGTCGGAGTAGAGCCCGTCGTGGCTCTTGGCGCTGCGGCCCAGCTGGCGCTCAATGTCCTGCGTGATTCGCAGCAGGGGCAGCGGAGCGAGGCTGGTGTCAAAGATGGCGGCGGCGTTGAGGAAACTGTTGTCGCTGCTGAAGCCCCACGGCTCGGTATGAATATAATAGGAGCACTTCACGAGTGCTCCTATCTTGTCTTTCATCGCGGCGATGGCACCGTCTAGGTTGGCGGTGCGGTCACCGAGATTGGTGCCGAGGCTGAAATAAACTCGGTGCTTCATGAGCTTGGGTTAACTCTGCCGTTAGTCAATGATGAGCATCACATCGCCGTAGACGCCGAAGTGGTAGCCCTGCTTGACGGCGGTCTTGTATGCCGCCATGGTGTAGTCGTAGTTTCCGAAGGCGGCGGTCAGCATCAGCAGGGTGCTTTCGGAGGTGTAGAAGTTGGCGAGCATCGACGTCGCAATGTTGAAGTCGTAAGGCGGGAAGATAAACTTGTTGGTCCACCCGTCGAAAGGCGTGATGTGGTGGCGCGTGTCGCAGGCACTCTCCATGGCGCGCTGCACAGTGGTGCCTACGGCCAGGATCTGGCGCCCTTCATCCTTCGCCTTGTTGACGATGCTGCAGCATTCCTCGTTGATGTGCATCTCCTCGGAGTCCATCTTGTGCTTGGTAAGGTCCTCCACGTCGGTCTTGTTGAAGTTGCTCTGACCGCAGTGCAGGGTGAGGAAGGCGGTGTCGATGCCTACGATCTCCATCTTCTTCATCGTGATTTTGGAGAAGTGGAGGCCTGTGGCAGGTGCGGTTGTGGCACCCTCGTTTTTGGCGAAGATACACTGGAAGGCCTCGAGATCCTCCTCCTCGGCCTCGCGCTTGATATATGTGGGCAGTGGTGCCACGCCGAGGGAGTAGAGGTCGTGCTTAAACTCCTCGTGGGTGCCGTCGTACAGGAATCGCAGAGTGCGTCCGCGGCTGGTGGTGTTGTCTATCACTTCGGCCACGAGGGAGTCGTCCTCGCCAAAGTAAAGCTTATTGCCGATGCGAATCTTGCGTGCGGGGTCTACGGTAACGTCCCACAGACGGTCTTCGGCATTGAGTTCCCTGCGCAGGAATACCTCAATGCGGGCACCGGTGCGCTCCTTGTTGCCGTGTAGGTGGGCAGGGATTACCTGACTGTCGTTGAAGACAAAGACATCGTGCTCGTTAAAATAATTCAGCAGATCGTTGAACATCTTATGCTCCACTTTGCCCGTCTTGCGATGAAGCACCATCATGCGGCAGCCGTCGCGGAAGGGGTCGGGCTGCTGGGCTATGAGATCCTCGGGCAGCTTAAACTTAAATTGGGATAACTTCATTATTATAATTGCGAAAATTTTAATATACAACTGTCAATGGTCGGCTATCTCCACCTGTTCCAGCCATTGCGGGAAGGTTTCAAACTGCAGGCAGTTCTCCACGCGGTAGTCGCCAACGCGAGTGCGCCGCAGGGCAGTGAGATAAGCTCCGCTGTGGAGAGCCTGGCCGATGTCGCGAGCCAGTGCGCGGATGTAGGTGCCTTTGCTGCACACTACTCTTATCTTGAGTTTCGGCGGCTCAAACTCCAGCATTTCAATCTCGTCAATGACGAGGGTCTTGGGCTTCAGCTCTACTTCGTTGCCGCGGCGGGCCAGGTGGTAGGCGTGGGTGCCCTTTATCTTGCATGCCGAGTAGGCTGGCGGTACCTGCTGTATGGTTCCCATGAAGGTGGTCAGCACTTGCTCCACCATTTCGCGGGTGATATGTTCGATGGGGTAGGTGGCGTCCTCGGGGTGCTCCATGTCGAAGCTGGCGGTGGTGGCGCCCAGCTTGAGCGTGGCTTCATACTCCTTGGTGTGGGCCTGTAGTTCCTCTATGCGTTTTGTGGCTCGCCCTGTGCAGAGAAGCAGCACTCCCGTTGCCAGGGGGTCGAGGGTGCCGGCGTGTCCCACTTTCACCTTGGTGCCAAGCCGTTGGGAGAGCAGCCATCTCACGCGGGCTACTATGCCGAAGGAGGTCCACTCGTAGGGCTTGTCAAATGCCAGTATCTCTCCGCTGAAGAAGTCCATCGGGCGCGGCTTGCGGTGTTAGAATATGTTGAAGGCCAGCACTGCCAAACCCACTATCGCGCAGTAGAGTGCAAAGTAAATCAACTTACACTTCTTGACGAGCGAAATCATCCATTTGCAGGCGAAGCAGCCCGAGACAAATGCTGCGATGAAACCGACGATTAGCGATGTGGTGGGTATGGGTGTAGCGGCTCCGTGGGCGGCCAGATATTCCGCGCTGGGCGCTACGATATGCTTGAAGTCGATGATGGCTTCGCCCAATATGGGCGGAATGACCATCAGGAAGGAGAACTGCGCCAATGTCTTGCGGCTGTTGCCCAGCAGCAGGCCGGTGGCTATGGTTGAGCCGCTGCGCGACAGGCCCGGCAGCACGGCCACGGCCTGAGCTACGCCAATCACCAGGGCGTTGGAGGGAGATATCTTCTCCTTCTCCTGTGGCTTGTAGAAGTGGGTCATGGCCAGCAGGGCGGCAGTCACCAGCAGGCAGAGGCCGGTCACCAGCAGCACATTGCCGGAGTAGAGGGCCTCAATCTTGTCCTTGAAGAGCAGTCCCACTATGGCTACGGGAATCATGGATATGATAATGTTGAGCACGTAGCGAGTCTCATCGTTGAACTTAAACTTAAAGAGCCCTTCGAATATCCATACTATTTCGCGCCAAAGCACCACAAGCGTAGATAACACCGTGGCTATGTGTACCACGATGTCGAAGGTCAGGCCTCCGGCTTCGGCTGCGGGGCCTAGCAGTGCCTTGCCTATCTCCAGGTGGCCGCTGCTGCTCACGGGCAGATATTCTGTCAGTCCCTGTACAATACCAAGGATAAGTGCTTGAAAAGAGTCCATGTTGGGCGTAGGAGGTTAGGCCTCGGCATCCTTTGGCGTGGAGTCGGCAGTCTGCGTGGGCTTTTTGTGATAGAGTATAGCCACAATCATAAAGAGGAATCCAGCCAGGCAAACCATAGGAGCCACCTTGGTGCGGCGTGCGCTGAATATGTCGGGGTTGTAGGCCTCGGTGGTGGAGGAGTCGCCTACCATGAGGAGGAATCCCAGTATGATGGCGGCTACTCCGACGAGTAGCAATATGTAGTTGATTTTGCGGAAGGCCATGGCCTTGCTGCCTTTCACCATGTCGGTGGCTGCCTCTTTCTCTGCGGCAGCGGCAGTGTTTTTCTTGGTGGTGTCAGTGTAAGTGGTTTTTTTCTTTGCCATATCTGTATTAAAAGAAAAGATCTAATGGGTGTAAATCTTGTTGCGGCTCATCTTGAGGTAGTGGGTAACGGCTATGTGGGCGCTGAGCCATGTAATCAGCAGGCCGCATGCCACCACGGCTCCGGCGGTCAGTGCCACCGTCTGCCAAGTGACGAGCTCCTGTATCTCGGGGTCATATTTAATAAGGTAGAAGATTCCTGCTGCCAGCAGCACGCAGGCTATCAGTGCGCTGACGATGCCTATCGTTACGGCTTTGCTGATGAAGGGCTTGCGTATGAATCCGTAGCTGGCTCCCACCAGTCGCATGGTCTTGATCATCAGTCGGCGCGCATAGATAGTGAGGCGTATGGTGTTGCTAATCAACACGAAGGACACTAATGTGAGCAGCATTGCCAGCACCAGGAGCACCAGGCTTATGTGGCGGATGTTGCGATTGAGGCTGTCCATCAGGTTCTGCGGTGCAGTCACATCTACTATCAGCGTATCGCTCTGCAGTGGTGGCAGCAGCTTGCTCAGCGAGTCGCCGTTGGCGTATTCCGACTTGAGCCTCAGCTCAAAGGATGCAGGCATGGGGTTCTCGCCCAGGAACTCGGTCTGCTCAGCGCCCAGCTCTTCGGCCAGCACATGCTGGGCCTTCTCCTTAGACACATAGTTGAGCGAGCGGGTGCAGGGCAGCTTGCGCAGGCGGCTCTGAATCTCGTATGCCTGGTGCTGGGTGATATTCTCGTCAAGCATCAGGGTGACGGTGAAATTCTCTTTTAAACTATTGGAAAAACTGTGGGCAAAGCACACGAAGAATATTACTGTGCCTAGCAGCACCAGCATGAGGGTGGTGCTTATGCAGGCGGTCACCACATTCATGCTTGTGCCTTCTGAAACCTTCTTTTTGGCCATACTCTACCTAATTTTCTGCAAAATTAAGAAATATTGGGCAGAAACAAAAGAAAACACGGCTTATTTAGCACTAAAGACTGAAAAATGGAAGAAAAAAATCAGAAAGACAGTACTTCTATTCCACGATCTCTCCCATAAGCGTGGCGCTTGATGAACCGGTGATGCGGGCTTTGAGCTTCTGTCCCACGCGGTGGTTGGCTCGGTCGAATATCACCACCTTGTTTTGCCCTGTGCGGCCGAAGAGTTGGTCGGCGCTGCGCTTGCTGCGTCCTTCCACCAGTATTTCGAAAGTCTTACCCTTGTCTTTAGCGTTCTGCTGGCGGCTCAGTTCGTTTTGCAGGGCTATCATCTCGTTGAGTCGTCGCAGCTTCACCTCCTCTGCCACGTCGTCTGCCAGGTGGCGTGCGGCATAGGTGCCGGGGCGCTGGCTATATTTAAAAAGGAATGCGCTGTCGTATTGGCATTGGCGCATCAGGTCGAGTGACATCTGGTGGTCTTCCTCCGTTTCCGAGCAGTAGCCGCAGAACATGTCGGTCGTCAGGGCGCAGTCGGGTAGTATGTTGCGTATGGCTGCCACGCGGTCCAGATACCATTCGCGGGTGTACTTGCGGTTCATCAGCTTGAGTATGCGGTTGCTGCCGCTCTGCACGGGCAGGTGTATGTGGTGGCAGATGTTGGGTTCCTCGGCCATCACTCGCAGCGTTTCGTCGCTCATGTCCTTGGGGTGGGAGGTGGTGAATCGTATACGCATTTCGGGCACCGCCTCGGCCACGGTGCGCAGTAGCTGGGGGAATCCCACTGTGCCGCTATCGTTGGCGGAGTTGTAGGAGTTGACGTTCTGCCCCAGCAGCGTCACTTCCTTGAAGTTTTTGGCTTGCAGGTCGCGCACTTCGTTGAGTATGCTCTCCACGTCGCGGCTGCGTTCACGGCCTCGGGTGTAGGGCACTATGCAATAGTGGCAGAAGTTGTTGCAGCCTCGCGTGATGCTTACAAATCCGCTTATCCTGTTGGCTCCGATGCGCTGCGGTATCACGTCGGCGTAGGTCTCGGTCAGCGAGAGGGTGGTGTCGATGGCTTTGCCCCCCGCCTCGGCCTGTGCCGTCAGGTCGGGCAGCTGCAGGTAGGAGTCGGGGCCGGCCACTATGTCCACGCCGTTCTCCTCTATCAGCTTGTCCTTCACCCTTTCGGCCATGCAGCCCAGCACCCCGATGATGAAGCGGCGCCCTTGGCGTCGGCTGGCATTGAGGGCTTCTAGGCGGTGCAGTATCTTCTGCTCGGCATTGTCGCGCACCGAGCAGGTGTTGAGGAATACGGCGTCGGCATCTTCCTCTTTCTCGCATACATCGTAGTCGGCCATCTTCATTATGCTGGCTACGGTCTCGCTGTCTGCCACGTTCATCTGGCAACCATAGGTCTCAATATACAGTTTCTTCATCGTTCAAACAAGAAAAGCGCTTTTTTGCACCGCAAAAGTACACAAAAAGTTGTAACTTGCAGCCCGTTTCACGCAAAATCTATCAGCAATGGACTCTCAACACCCCGATTTCACAGCCATCAGTGCTCCCAGCGAGATTGAATCTCTCTGCCGCGGCAGTCTTGTGGAGATGCTCGGCATTAAGTGCACCCTTGTCGAGTCTGACCGCGTGGAGGCCGTCATGCCTGTCAACGAGCATACCTGCCAGCCCTTCGGCGTGCTTCATGGCGGGGCCTCCCTAGCCATGGCTGAGACCATCGCCGGCATCGGCTCGCTTGCTATCATTGGCTCCGACGAGCATGCTGTTGGTCAGCAGGTTAGCGGCAATCATGTGGGTGTGGCCCAGCTGGGCGACACGGTGAGGGGCGTGGCTACCCTGCAGCATAAGGGGCGCAGCAGTCATGTGTGGCACGTGGATATCTTCTCCCAGTCCACCGGTAGGCTCGTCTCCACTGCCCAGGTACTCTACGCTATTTTGCAAAAATAGCCCTCTCGCTGCCCCAATGCCGCAGAAAATGCTTAATTTTGCACTCAAATACCCAAAGGCCGGCTAATGGTCGGTTAAGAAGTATGTGATGCTTATTATCATCCCCCTGAGCAAAACCATTATTTATAATATAAATAAACAATAAGCTATGCAGAAGAAATCATCCCTTATCTTGGTTCTCATTGCCGCTGCCGTGCTCACTTCGTGCAGCAAGATGGGGCCTCTCAGTGCCGACTATTTCACCGTGGTGCCCAATCCCCTGGAAGCCAATGGCGGTCAGGTGCAGTTTAATGTCAACGGTCTCTTCCCCGAGAAGTATATGAAGAAGAAGGCCACTGTCACCGTCACCCCCGTGCTCCGCTATGCCGGCGGTCAGACGGAGGGCGCTCCCGTCACCTTCCAAGGAGAGAAGGTGGAGGGCAACAGCCAGACTATCTCCTACCGCATGGGCGGCAACTACACCATGCGCTCCAACTTAAAGTACACCGAGCCCATGCGCAAGAGTGAGCTCTTCCTCACTTTCGATGCCCGCAAGGGAAAGAAGACCTACAAGGTGCCCGATGTCAAGGTGGCGGACGGCGTGCTGTCCACTTCTGAGCTCGTCAAGCGCACCCTCGCCACCGCCTCCACCGCATATGCCGCCGACAACTTCCAGCGCATCGTCAAGCAGAAGCAGGAGGCCAACATCCAGTTCCTAGTAAATCAGGCCATCATCCGCACCGGTGAGCTTAAGAGCGTCTCTGTCCAGCAGTTCCTCTCCACACTTCGCGATATCCAGGCAGATACCGAGGCCAAGTCTGTTGACAACGTAGAGATTTCCTCCTACGCATCCCCTGAGGGCTCCCTCCAGTTTAATACTGCCCTTGCCCAGAACCGTGGCAAGAACACCCAGGACTACGTCAGCAAGGAGCTTAGCAGCAAAGGTCTCACCACCGATGTCAGCACCCGCTACACTGCCGAGGACTGGGAGGGCTTCCAGCAGCTCGTAAGCAAGTCTAATATCCAGGACAAGGAGGTCATCCTGCGCGTGCTCTCCATGTATCAGGACCCCGAGGAGCGCGAGACTCAGATACGCAATATCTCTGCTGCCTACACCGATCTGGCCAAGGAGATTCTGCCCCAACTCCGCCGTTCGCGCATCATGCTCAACTATAATCTCATCGGTCGCTCCGACGACCAGATCAAGGCTCAGTATGCCGCTGATCCCGCCAAGCTGAGCGTTGACGAACTCCTCTATAGCACCACCCTCGCTGCCGACGATGCCGAGCGCGAGGCAATCCTCAAGAGTACCGCCGCCCTCTATCCCAGCGACTATCGCGCCTACAACAACCTCGCCACGCTGGCATACCAGCGCGGCGACTATGCCGCAGCCCGCGACTATGTCAGCAAGGCTCTCTTTCTCAACGGCGCAGCCCCCGAGGCCAATGTCAACAGTGGTCTCCTGCAGCTCATTGCCGGCAATGCTGATGCCGCCACCCAGTCGCTCAGCAAGGGTTCCGGCGCTGCCTCCCTCAATGAGGCCCTCGGCAATCTCTCCATCATGCAGGGCAACTATGCCCAGGCTGTCAAGCAGTTTGGTAACACCGCCAGCAACTCAGCCGCTCTTGCCCAGCTGCTTAGCAAGGACTACCTTGCCGCCAGCAAGACCCTCGATCGCATTGCTGCTCCCGACGGAATGACCTCCTATCTCAAGGCCATCATCGCAGCCCGCACCAACAATAGCGAGCAGGCCCTCTCCCACCTCCGCACCGCCGTGGCCAAGGACCCCTCTCTCGCCGACCTGGCCAAGACAGACCTTGAGTTCGTAAAGCTCGCCAATCTCTTCTAAAGCAAATTAGTCGTGAATACTAAAAGAAATTGCCATATCTTTTTCATGAATTATGGTGTTCAGACCAGTCCGATTAGTCAGACCAGTCCGACTGTGGGACTTAATTTTCTGAAAAATTTTTGGCAATTTCTTTCAGTCCCTTTCTGTCGGAAGAATTTTTCTCTTCTCGCTTGTCTGACGGCAGCATTATTCTTCATTTCCTGCTCCTCTGACAGGAATACCTTCACTCTAAGCGGCAAGTTTAAGGGCCTTGAGCAGGGCGAGTTCATCTGTTTCAGCAGCGCCCCGGAATGGGGCACTCTCGACACCGTGCGCATACAGGGCGGCAAGTTCTCTCTCACCCATCCGCTGGCCGATACTGTGGTGCTCACCTTGCAGTACCCCAACTTCATGCAGACGCAGGTCGTGGCAATCCCCGGCCATGAGGTCACCATCAAGGGCGACGCCAACAATATGCTGGCCATCAACGTGGGCAGCGACGATGAGAACGAGGCCCTCAATGAGTTCCGCCACAGCATTGCCGACCTTCGGTCTCAGACCTCCAGCATCAAATCCCAAACTTCAAGCCCTGCCCTCGTGCGTGCCGCCGAGCAGTTTATACGGCAGAATCCCGAGTCGTGGGCCAGCATTGCTGTCTTTCAGAAGTATATCCTTCAGGCAGAGCATCCCGACTATGCTCTTATGGCCAAACTCCTCGATGAAATGGCCAGAAAATGCCCCGGCCGTAGGATTATCCAGCAGCTTCGCGCCGAGCTCGGCTCCCTCCTTGCCTGTCGCGTGGGCAGCAGGCTGCCGGCCTTCAGTGCCGTCACACTTAGGGGTGATACAGTCAGCAATGCCACCTTCCGCGGCAAGCCCCTGCTCATCACCTTATGGAGCACCATGGCGCCCGAGCACACCTACCTTCTCGTAGCTAGCAACAGAGTACTGCGCCGCAATGGTCAATGGTCAATGGCCAATGGCCAACGGTTAAACATCTGCCTTGATGCCGATACATCGTCCTGCCTGCGCACCTTGCGCCGCGATAGCATCGGCGGCTATACTGTGTGCGACCTTCAAACATTCGAATCTCCCCTTGTAAAGAACTTCGGTCTCCGCACACTCCCTTCCAACATTTTTGTCGATTCCAACGGGATAATCCGTGAGCGCGACATCTCTGTCGATAAGCTCGAAGCGACCCTGGGCAAGTATTTAAAGTAGCAGGAGGGTAGTAACAGCCACAACAAAAAATACAAATAAGTCTATGCGCCTGCGGCATTGTGCCGCGGGCGCTTTTTTAAGCCGTGGAAACACAAACTAAAGCAGTGCAGCTCCAGATTAAACCAGTGCAGCCACAATCTAAACGCGTTCTCCTAAAATAATTTAGTCTGAATTTTCTATAATTTAACTTTAATTTTGGTAATGATATAGATGTTGGCACATATTACTCATAATGCATCCAATTCTGACTGAGTTAGTTGTATGTTTATTGCATAGCAGCGTTGATTAGAATAGACATAAGACTTTTATTCCGAGTCTTTTGCGTGATCGTTGCCTAAGTTTAATCTAATCCCGTTCAAAAAAGTTTTAATCCCGTGGAAAAATAAACTAATCCCGTGAAGAAAAATTTTAATCCCGTGGAGCTGGCGTTTTCCACGGGATTAGATTTCGTTTCAAGGCTTTTAGATTTCGTTTCAAGGCTTTTAGTTTTGATTTCCACAGGACTAAATTGCCCTGCGTATTAAATCATTTGTTTTTCAAAACTTTAACCGAAACAATGCAGGAATGTATGCAAAAAACATTTTATTTTTTATAGGCAATGACACAGATGTCGGCGCAGAGAGAGCATGACTATTTCGCAGAGACTGTAATCTGTGCTAACTGCTATATTGTTGCCTTAATTTTTTATAATTCAATTGAATTATTTAGAATTTAACTTGAATTATTCTGTGAGCTCGCGTTTAGATTTCACAAAGACGCAGATAAATTTCGTGGACTTAGGTTTCCAGGTATTGCTGGAGCCGCTTGAAGGCTGGGGTAAGCAGTGTGGTCTCGACTTCTTGTCCGCTGGGTGAGCGGAAGCGGCACAGGCGTTGCTTGGGCTGCAGGGAGCTGATGAGTTGGATGTTGACGATGGTGCTGCGGTCGGCACGGACGAAGACTGCGGGATTGAGTTCTTTCTCCAGCGCGCCGAGACTTATGAGCACGGTGGCGGAGGAGTGGAATGATGTCATTAGCGAGTAGTTGCCATCGCCCTTGAAGTAGGCTATGTCCTTGAGGTCGGCAATGATTGTGCCGCTGGCTGTGCGTAGGGTGATATGCTCGTCGGTCGCCTTGTCGGTTATCTTCAGTATGTTGCGTGCCAGGTCGTTGGTGGCATCCTTGATGGCTTCGCGGCGTATGGTCTCTATCATCTGTTCGCGCTGCTGCTTCTCCTGCTGCAGGCGTATGAGTCGGCGGCGGTTGCGGCGTTTCTCATACCATCGGGCTGCTCCCCATATGGCTGCTGCCAGCAGGAGTAGGGCTATGAGCCATATCCACCAGTGCTGCCACCACTGGAGCGGCGGCTGGATATAGGTGTCCTCCTCATCATAGGCTAGCAGGTCGGCGGGGCGGAAGGATGTCATCTCTTCCAGTCCTGCCATCCACACGGTGCCGTCGGATTGTTCGGCCATAGTGGCCATAAGAGGCTCCTGAGAGGTGAATCCGTTGAGGTTGTTGAAGAAGCGGGTGCCGCTCGTGGCATAGCTGCTGTCGAGGCGACTGACGAAGAGTCCGTCGATGGCTGCCACGACCATATAGCCCTTGGGTGAGACATGGAGTGAGCGCACTTCATGGCCGGCCAAGCCGTCAAGGTGGAGGGGCTGCACTTTTCCGTTGCGGATGATGAAGAGGGAGTCTTTGGAAGCGAAGATGATGTTGCCGCGGTTGTCGCGCTCCATCGTGGTGATGATGAGTTGCTGGGGATAGTCGTACTTGTTGCCGTCGGCATAGAGTCCGAAAGTTGAGCCTACCCACAGGCGGCCCTGGGAGTCCTGGGCAGCGCACCAGGGGTGGGGTATGGTGGTATAGAGGGTGTCGATGGTTCCGGGGGCATTGGGTGAGATGGCGCAAATTGTCTTACGGCTGCCTACGATGAGGCGATCGCCTGCCTTGGCCACGAAGATGTAGCGGTCGTTGGGCAGTCTGAGCCAGCTCACCTGGGGTGTGGAGGCTGGGTTGATGCAGGCAATGTCGCCGTTGCCTGCCATATATACCTTATTATTTATATTGACGGCGGAGGGGGCGTAATAGTTGTCGGGGTTGTCGTCAAGTATCTTGTTGCCGTGGAGGATCTTGCCGTTGAGGGTGCCGAGGATGAGGGTGCCGTCGTCGGATGTGGCGATGGCGCGTACGATATCGTCGGGGTCGGTGAGGCGGTGGTTGGTGAAGCAAAGGTTGTAGAAGCAGTAGAGCCCCTGGTAGGTGGCCACCCACAGGCGGTCCCAGCGGTCAACGAGCAAATCCTTGATGAGGTTGAATCCGGAAGCGATGGCGTTCACCTCATGGCCGTCGTATTCATAGACGGTATGCTCGTCGGCGATGACGAGATTGCCGTTGGCCAGCGTCCTGACGGTGAGCCCGTAGTTGGCGGAGGTGAAGGGGAAGGGCGTGCGCGTGGCCAGGCCGCGGGCGGTGATGGAGTAAATGCCGCTGGAGGCGAAGGCCAGTCCGCCGACAACGGTGAATATGTCGGTTTTGGTGGAGAGGAGCTGTGTCCTGCCCCGATGTAGGCGGTATAGACCCTTCGGTGTGGGGATGTAGATGCCGGAGGTGTCGAGGCAGAGCTTGCGGTCGGGAGTCATAAGGTCAAGCAGCGGACTGCGTACTACGGGCTGGTATCCTCTGGGCGTGAGCCGGCACAGCAGGCGGTGAGTTTCCTGCTCGTTCTCCAGCAGCATATAACCGTTGGGCAGCATGGGGGTGTTGAAATTGTTGAAAAGCCGATGGCCCTCTGGGTCAATGGGGCGGGGCTCCACGCTGCTGAATGAAGTAAGCCACTGGCGGCGGAAATCGAAGGCCCATACGCTGCCTTCCGTTTCGGCAAAGCCTACGATGTTGAGTCGGCGCCCCTTGAGGAAGGGGGTGAACTGCCGGCCGTCATAGCGCACGAAGCCCGAGAGGGTTCCTACGTAGATATAGCCGCGAGGGTCCTGCCAGAGGCGCTCGGTCTGCATCTGTGGCAGGCCGTCTTGGGTTACGAAGCGACGGAAGGTGAGACGGCTGTCTATCTGCGACTGTCCGACGAGGCAGAGGCACAGGGCCAATGCTGTGAGAAATATGTGTTTTTTCTTTTGCATGATGCAAATTTACTGAAAAACGCGTAGTGGGGAAAATATTGTCCTGAAAATATTCTCCAAACGGATGAGTTCGTCACGCAGGGAGGGGAGTTCATCAAAATATTTTTTTTGCCACCTGGATTTCCGTGCATTTTTCCAATGTTAAGCCTAAAAACAAAGCCCCCCTCTTATTCTTCGGTAATAAGAGGGGGAAAATTGTAAGTTAACTAGACGACAGTTAAAGGTCTATTGCTTATTGCTTCTCCACTTTTGAGTGCGGACGGCGATGTTGCGGGCTATGCACTGGCTGTAGAGCCATGGCTCGCAGCTGTGGATGTCGCCGGTGTTGATGATGCCGCGATAAGGCCTGTATTCGGAGCCGCTGTAGCCGCTGACCACGAGGACGCGGGGCGATTGGCATAGGCTGACGCGGATGGTGTCATGGAGTAGGGCGCTGACGGTGTCGGTGCGCCAGTTAACGGGGTTGATGGCTATGCAGCTGGCAGATATGAGGGGCTTGGCATAGCGCGGAGCCTTGACGGTATTGTAGCATATGGTGACGCCAGTGTCGCTCTCTCCCTTGGCGGCCTTGATGTGGGTGGTCTGCAAGGTGTCTTGCGGTGTTATCTTCCAACCCACGACGTAGGCGGCGGCGAGCTGGCTGTAGGTCTGGTCGTCCATATCCTTGAGCAGGCCAATCACGGCGATGGCACCTTGGCTGAATCCCGCCAGAATGAAGGGTCGGCTGGGGTCGCGATGCAGCAGGAAATGGTGGAAGGCGGCCCTGACATCGTCCAGGGGCAGCTGCATACGCTGGTTGACGGTGTCCTCATTCTGGGTGACGAATGCCTCAATGGTTGTGTGGCGATAGTAAGGGGCGTAGAAATTGTTGCCGGGCCCCATATAGGCGGCTATGCGGCTGATTTCGTCGGCCATATGCTGGCGATGGATCGGATTCCACACATCGGCATAGTGGCAGGGGAGGCTGTCGGAGGGGGTGAGCCAGTCTTTCTCCCAGGTAGAGACAAGGTAGAAGATGTCGGCTCCGGTGCCGGCGGTGTCGCTGAGGGCGGTGAACCACATGGTGGTGTCGGCATAGTCGGGCGGATTAGGGATATGCTCGGTGGAGCCGCGGCTGGCTACGATTATGCCGAATATCACAGCTGCTGCTGCGGCAGCGGTTGTGGCGGCTTTCTTTTTCATGGGGTGAGGTATTGTTGCTGCATGAAGCGAAGTTCTGCCTCGAGCATCTCGAGCTGGGGCATGGGGCTGCCTGCCTGACGTGCCATTTGGAGCGGACGCGTGTAGAGATAGTCAATCTCCATGGGGCGGCGGTAATCGTAGTCGAGCTTCATGGAGGGCGAGTAGGGAGTCATGTGCTCGGTGTTGTATATCATCTTGTCGGCAAAGGTGGCGTCGATATTGCTAACGCCGCAGGCTTGGGCGGCACGTATGACCTCGAGCATCTGGCTGAGTATAAGCTGGCGGGTGGAGGGATGGGCCAGGAGGTGGTCGGTTTGGGCTTGGAGGGCAACAGTCATGCCGTTGAAAGGCATGTTCCAGACGGCTTTCTTCCAGCGCGCCTCATGATACTCCACGGCGTTAGCATCCACCCCAGCGGTTCGGAAGTCGGCCACCACTTTGTCGACGATGGCTTGGTCGGGGCATGAATAGTTGCCGATATTGATGTAGCCGTAGCACTGATGGTTGACGGTGCCGGGCTCGGTCTTGGCACTGCAGATGAAGGCGAGGCCGGCAGCCAGGGCTACACCTGGCATTTGCTTTTGCAAATCATCCTCCAGACCGAGGCCATTCTGGATGAGGATGACGAGGGTGGAGGGCTTGAGCAGGGGAGTGAGCAGCGAGGGGAGCAGATGGTTGTTGACAGACTTGAGACCCACCAGCACCACGTCGCAAGGGGGCATAGTGCTGCTGTCGTTATATACGAAGGGGTGAGGCAGATGGAAACTGCCGTCGCAGGAGTTGACCTGCAGACCGTGGGCGAGGACATAACGATAGTCGCTGTGGAGCAGAAAGTGAACTTCCTGCCCACAGCGAGCTAGTTTGGATCCGTAGTAGCCGCCAATGGCTCCTGTGCCGATGACAGCGTAAGTCATAATGTCGTTATTTCTTTGCGGGTATCTTGGGAGTGGGAGCGGCCTTCACGCCGACGAGCTCTACCTTGAAGATGAGTGCGGAGTAGGGCTTGATGGGTGAGTTGGGGTTCTCACGATCGCCGTAGCCGAGCTCCTGGGGGATGTAGATCTCCCACTCAGAGCCAACGGGCATGAGCTGCAAGGCCTCGCTGAAGCCGGGGATGACACCCATTACGCCAAATTCCTGAGGCTTGTTGCGCTTGTAGGAGGAGTCGAAGACGGTGCCGTCGATGAGGCGACCCTCATAGTTGACTTCTACCTTGGAGTTAGACTTAGGCACTTCGCCGTCGCCCTGCTTGATGATTTTGTACTGCAGACCGCTGGGCAGAGTGACTACGCTATCCTTCTTGGCATTCTCTGCCAGGAAGGCCTCGCCGGCGCGGCGATTGTCGCCATATTTGCGCTCCATGAGTTCATTGTGGTAGAACTCCATCTGACGCTGGGCGATATGCATGGCTGAGTCGGCGGTTATGGTGGTGTCGCTCTGCTGGATGCCGGCTAAGAATCCGCGGAGGAACTCGCTCTTGTTGACGAAGTTAGCTGATGGGTCGTCGGTAATCTCCTTGTTGATGTTCTCAAGCATCTGGTTGCTCACCTGGTCGCCTATCTGGAGACCGGCGGCGTAGGCCTTCAGCGCGGGATCATTGTAAGTGGTCATTTCGCGGAATCCGCGGAGGAAGTCGTTCATGTACTTGGTGGTGTCGATGCCCATGCGCTGGGAGAGGTAGCCGGTGAGGCCGTTGCTGTTGGCATAACCGATGGCATAGCTGAAGCGGTCAACGCTTACAGTGTCGGGGGCGGCGGGGGCTGCAACCTCTATCTTAGGTTGCTTGGAGGTCTTGGCCTTTTTGGCCTTTTTCTGTGCGCTCACGCTGCCAGCGGCAACGAGAGCAATGAGTGAAAAGATAATTATGCGTTTCATTGTGGTCTTTGTTTTAGGGGGAGTAGAGGAACTGTCAGATTTTTACTTGCTCCTTATCTTTTTCTCCTTTTTTACATTATTTCCTTCCCTGCAAGGTTATCTCGGAGGCTGCCTTGACGAGCTTAATCTTGAAGATGAGTGCGGAGTAGGGCTTGATTTGGCCCATGTCGCGGTTGCCGTAAGCTTGGTCATAAGGCACGTAGAGCTCCCACTCAGAACCCTCGGGCATGAGGGTGAGGGCCTGCTGCCATGCGGGGATTACTTGATTGAGCATGATCTCGGTGGGCTTGCCGCCGTTGTTCTTCTCAGAGGAGTCAAAGACATTACCGTCGATGGTCTTGCCTTCATAGATTACCTGCACCTTAGCGTCAGCAGCGGGCTTGGGACCATTGCCTTCGGAGAGCACCTTGTAGAGAGTGCCGCCAGGCAATTTTTGTATGCCTTCTTCCTTGGCTTTCTTAGCGATGAAGTCTTCGCTCTTCTTCTTGTTGTCACCGAAGGTCTTGCTCAGATACTGATCCTTGTAAGCATCCACGCGCTTGTTGAGCTCAGTGCGGATGGTCTCGATGGGAACGATGGGCTCGCCCTTGGCACCTTCGATGAATCCAGCCACGAGCTGCTGGAGGTTGATAGTCTTGGTGGAGTCTTGACCGAAGAGCTCACTGTTGGCAGCGGAGAACACCTGGGTGCCTATCTGCTGGCCAATCTGGATGCCGGCATAGTAAGCAGCGAGTTTCTTGTCGTCGCCAGCCTGTGCAGCAGCAGCGAAACCTTTGTAGAATTCGTCCATGTAGGCGGTGTCAACACCAAGCTGGTTGGCAATGTACATCTTGACGCCTTGAGAGTTGGCTACTCCAAGTTCGTAACTGAGGGTGTCAAGGTCGGTTTTGGGGCTTCCCTTGGGGATACCGCCATTGTTGCAGGCGCTGAAAGCCACTATGGCTGCGGCTGCGATGAAAAGAATTTTTTTCATTTTTTATTGGTTTTTAGATTGTTTGTTTTTCTGTTCTTATAGTTTCTATATGCTAAAAATATTACTGTGTTATTCTATCGAAATAAGCTCCACTTCGAAGATGAGTGCGGAGTAGGGCGGAATGCTGTCGCCTGCGCCATTGGCTCCGTAGGCCAGATTGTAGGGGATGAAGAAGCGGTATTTGGCGCCCTCCTGCATCAGTTGTACACCTTCTGTCCAACCAGCGATGACCTGATTGAGACCGAACACGGCAGGGGTGCCGCGGCGGTATGAGGAGTCGAAGACAGTGCCGTCGATGAGGCGGCCCTCATAGTGGCATTTCACGTTGTCAGTGGCTTTAGGCTTGCGGCCGCCACCCTCGGTGAGCACCTCATACTGCAGACCGCTAGGCAGTACGACAACACCCTCCTTTTTGGCATTGTCGGCCAGGAACTGCTCACCGGCTACTCTGAGCATGGCGCCTATCTCTTCGCGCTTCTTTTTGTTTTCTTCCTCCACTTCAGCCATGAAATTGGAGGCTATTATCTGTGCCTCCTTTATGTCCATCTGGGTGGTTGCATCGTTGATTACATCCTTGATTGCCTGGGCTAAGTCGTCAATCACGAGTTTGTTGCCGCCCATGGCCTTGAGTTGGTGGCCTATGCCTAGGCCGAGTGCATAACTTACTTTATCCATTACTTTGTTTTCGATTTCGGTATTTACTTTTGCTTAATAATTTAATAATAATGTGTCGTTTGGTTGTTTGGGCTGCAAAAGTACTACTTTTAACTCAATATGACTCTATGAGGTGCGGAATAATTAAAGAAATTAACGATTATTTAATGTTCCAGCGTGATGTAGCCCTTGCTGTCGATACGTATGGGTGAGCCTTGGATGTCGGCTTCGGTGAGTCGCTTGATTTCCTTGGCCACGGAGTTGGTCTGGTCAAAGCGTGGTCCTATCCCCTTTGTTTGGATGAAGGAGTAAATCTTGCCGCCACGGAAGGCGCCATCAGTGCCGATGGTGATTTTTACTACGGGTGAGTATCCGGAGATGCCGGTGAGGTTCATGCCGTAGGGGGTGCAGAAATTGCCGAGGCTGTAGGCGATGAAGCGGCCTTTATAGACCTCCATAGCGCGGACTACATGGGGGCCGTGACCATAGATAACGTCGGCACCATTGTCAATGCAGAAATGAGCGAAGTTGCGCAGGTCACCACGGTTTTCGCCAAGGAATGTCTCTTGTCCATAGGGCAGGCGGTTGTGGGCTTTGCCCTCGGCACCACCATGGAAAGAGACGATGACTATGTCGGCCTTTTGACGCAGGTCGGTGATAATTCTTTTCACCAGATTGAGGTCGGAGTGCTTGAGCGTGTAGGAATTGTGGCCAAAGGCGCAGATGCCGTATTTCACTCCGTCAATCTCAACTAGTGCGCTTTCTTGGTGGCCGGCAATGCCGCAGAAGGCTATGCCCTGCTCTGTCAGCACCTGCTCGGTGGAGGCTATGCCTTCGTCGCCGAAGTCGCGGGCATGATTGTTGGCCATGCTAAGAAAATCGTAGCCGGCATCCTTGAGTAGCGGCGCAAATCGGGTGGGCATGCGGAATGAGTAGCTGTTGGGGCCGTTGCCCTTGGTGCTCTGTCCGCTGTCGCAGACGGCGCCTTCCAGGTTGCCTACAGCGATGGAGGCCTGACGGGTGATGGCCTTGGTGTCACGGAAGATGTCGCGTCCGTCGTTGGCGGGCAGTTGCACGGTAGGGAAGGTGGTGCCCATCATGATGTCGCCCGTCATCGCGACGGTGAGGGTGTCGGCGGTGCTCTTGGAAATACGTGCGCTGACGGTGGTGGCCATAAGCAAACCGAGTAGAAGAAGTTTCTTCATGTTGTTGTGGTAAGAGAGTATGACTATGCGTTAGAGCTTTCAAAATTACGAAAATGTATGGCGATAGCAAAATTTTTGCATCAAAAACGAACGTGACGTATAAAAAAGGCGTATTTTTGCAATCCGAATAAATTTATCTGTAATTGTGAGTGACGGAAATTTCAACAGGGCCCTACTACCCCACGGAGGCTACGCTAGTGGCGTGAGGGCCGGAGCGGCTGCGGAGCGTATTCACTCAGCTAAGGTGCTGGAACGTCTGCTGACAGAATCCATGCCTGACATGGCTGATGTTGAACGCAATGCTCTCGTAAAAAGGTTTAAAGAACTATTAAAAGAAAAATGAAACGAAATTTTTTCCTTGCTGCACTTGTGGTGCTCTTAGTTTCTTGTGGACAAAGGGCAGAGAAGGCAGAAAACAATGATTCCATCGAAAAGTTTCAGGAGCCTCAGATGCTCCCTGACACGGTGTTGCCTTCTGCCTCGGCAGTGACCTACAGCATAGAGCAGGTTGATACTTCGACGAACGGTGATTTGTTGTCGCTCCGCAATTTCTATGACGGTGAGGAGGGGTGGTTTACTTTCCGCGGCAATACCCTTCGCAATGCTGATTTCGGCGGCGCGGTGAAGGGCACACCCTCCAAGGTTGTCATGGACTGGCAGTTTGATACCCATTTTGATGCTACGAAGACTTCCATGGGCACATGGGGTGGCGGGACGGGGTGGACAGGCCAGCCTCTTTACTTGCGTCAATCCGACGAGATAATTGTGGCATCACTATGCGGAAGAGCTTATTTCCTCAGTTTTCAGGATGGTACGGAGACTCGCCCTTATCTCGATGTGACTAATCCCATTAAGGGAACATGCAGTCTGGAGCCGGAGAAGCGCAACTTGCTCTTTGTGGGACACGGAATACCCAAGGTGCCGCCTATGAGCCAACTGGCCTTTGACCTCAGGAAACATAGCTGCACATTCTTTTCCGGTGCCGACCGTAAGGCGGGACGCGGATGGGGAGCCTTCGATTCCTCGCCAGTGGTGGTAGGAGGATACCTGTTCTGGCCAGGCGAGAATGGTACCATATATAAATATAAGGTGGGTGACTCCACCATCACACTTCACTCTGCCTTGCGCTACCGCTGCCGCGGTGCTGCCCCAGGTGTGGAGAATAGCCTTTGTGTTTACCGCAACTATGGCTACTTTGGCGACAACCATGGTAATATTATTTGTATCAACCTCAACAGTTTGAGGCCTGTGTGGCACTACGATAACCATGATGATATTGATGGCAGCCTGGTATGCGAGGAGGAAGAAGGAGTGCCATATCTCTACGGAGGCTGTGAGGTTGACAAACAAGGCGACCGAGGCATCTGCCACATGGTAAAACTCAATGGTATTACAGGTCAGCCCGTATGGGAGCAGAAGATTGCTTGTCGCAAGCTCAATCTGGATGGTAAGCATTTCGACGGCGGTCTTTACTGCACGCCGCTGCCTGGTAAGGGCGACTGTAGAGACCTGCTGTTTGCAAATATCTGTCAGCGTGACAATAGCAGCAATGCAGAGTTTACGGCATTTTCCAAGAAGACTGGTGAGATTGTCTATCGCACCGCTCTTAAGGCTTTTGCCTGGTCGAGTCCAGTGGCGTTTCTTAATGAGCAGGGACAGACTTTTATCTTTACGGGCGATTCCTCAGGTAATGCCTATCTTATAGAGGGTAAGACTGGACGCATTATTTTCACGGAGCATATGGTTAACAATTTCGAGTCCTCGCCTGTGGTGGTGGGTAACCACCTGGTGGTTGGCTCCAGGGGCAAAGAGATATATAGATTCTCTATAATATAGTTCTTGGGGCTTGAAAAAGTTAAATAGACGAATAAAAAAGGCAGGAAGGAAATGACGATATGCAAAGAAAGTGGTAACTTCGCGGACAAAATAAAAAAGTAGTTAGGTCGTGAAGTCCAAGTGTTTGATGTTTGTAGCTTTGCTGGCAGTGATTGCCGCGTTGCTATCAGGATGTACTGGTGAGAGTGGCATCATTGGTCTTGTGCGAGGTAGTGACTCGGTGGTAATCAATGAACTAATGTTGTCTAACCGCACCGGCTTGCTGGCACCTGACGGCAAGACACACGACTGGGTGGAACTGAAGAATCTTTCTGCCTCGCGGGTAGAACTTAAGGATTATGCGCTGGCCGTGGCCAGGGATGCTGATTCTGCTGCCGACAGAGAGTGGGTCTTGCCCGACACGGCGATTGCAGGCGGCAGTAGCTTGCTTATTTATCTGACAAAAAAAGGCAGTAAGGGCAAGAGTGATATGCTCAATGCAAAACTTAAGGTAAGCAAGAAAGGAGGATTCCTTCGTCTGTTGCGTGATGGCGATGTTGTTGATCAGGTAGAATATACTGATATGGCTGCTGACCAATCGTACAGTCGCCGCGAGGATGGCTCTTATGAAAAGACGTATATGCAGAGTCCCGGCTTCGACAATACGAAGGAGGGTTATGAGAAATATAATGTGCTGATTGACAGTCAGCGCAAGGATCCTTTGTTGATTTGGGAAGTGATGAGCCGCGCAGATAAAAATTATACCAATTGGGTAGAACTCAAGAATGTTGGTGATACGGCTGTTGACATTTCGCAGTACACTCTTAGCAGCAAGAAAGGTAAGGAGTGGCAACTGTCGGACAAGACGCTGGCTGCAGGTCAGAGTGTGGTGATACAGACTGCCGGACGCAAAGCTAACAGATTCAACCCTCTCCACGCAACCTTCACTTTGGGCAATTCCGAGACGGTGATGCTGACCAAGGATGGGCGTTTTGTGGACGGAGTGTGTGCTAAGCCTACCATTAGAGGAACATCGATAGGCCGCGCCAAAGGTCGCAAAGGTTTCTTTTTCTTCGCCTCGCCTTCACGCGGTGCGGAAAATATTGGCCCCCACCGTTTTATTGCCGAGCAGCCGCGGCTGGACAGGAAGGCCGGTATATATAATAAGGTAAAAAAGCTGGTGCTTCGCCTTGACACATGTGAGCGCAGGGTTCATTATACCCTTGACGGCAGTGAACCTACTGCTAGTTCGCCGGTATGGAAGGATTCGCTGGTTATCACCAAGAGCACCGTGGTGCGAGCTTATGCCGAGGGCGACTCCGCCACCCTGAATAGTAGCATCATGACGGCTAGCTATCTGATGAATGAGCAGCATAGCCTGCCGGTACTCTGCATCTCGATGAATAACGCTGACCTCTACGACTATAATCGCGGCATTTATGCTCAGGGACCCGGTTATTCGCCAGAGTGGCCCCATTTGGGAGCAAACTACTGGAAACCATGGACTAGGAATGCCCATGTGGAGTTTTTTGATGGAGGTGAGGGTTTCAGCACCGACTGTGGCATTAAAATATTTGGCGGATTTTCAAGATTCGAGGCCAAGAAATCTTTCTGCCTTAAGTTTAAGAATACGTATGGTGCCAAAGAGGTAACCTATGACTTCTTTGACCAAGGGGAACCTGTAACTCTCAGCGATCTGGTATTGCGTTCGGGTTCGCAAGACTACAACCGCTGTATGGTGCGCGATGAGTTCTTTACTAGTTTGATGGCAGCGCAGAGTCCCACGTTGCTTACGCAGCCTTACCGCCCTATAGCATTATATGTCAATGCGGAATACTTCGGTCTTTACTACCTGCGTGACAAGATTGATCGCGATTTTGTTGCTCGGCGGCTTGGTGTGAGCAATGATTCCATAACGATACTCATGTCGGTGGGCTATCAGGAGGAGGGTAGCAACAAGGAATATAATCGACTGATGAATTTTATCACTAGCCAGAGTATGGCCGACAAGGATAATTATGATTATGTCAAGGAGAGAGTGGACTTGCTGGGACTGATAGATTTTAAGATAGGTGAGATTTACTCTGGCAATAGTGATGTGGGCAATGTACGCTATGTTCGCTCCACCGATGAAGGTGGTGATAAGAAGTGGCACTTTGTTTTCTACGACCTTGATGCCACATGGGTGGGCGACAAGCCTACGGCATCATTTTATCTTTCTGCCAGTGCCACTGACGGAGAGGCAAGTGTGGGCGTTCATAACAGGATGATAAGTCGTCTATTGACAAACAGCGAATTTCGTCAGTTGTTTATGGAGCGGCTGTCGCATCATTTGCATAATACGTTTACTGTAAAAAATACCACAGCCGTCTTTGATGCCTTGGTAAAGACCATTCGTCCCGAGATGAAGCGTAATTGCGAGCGCTGGCCACAGCTGAGCTACAATACATGGGAGAAAAACATAGTCAGATTCCGTGAAAAATTCTCCGTAAAGAATAAGATGATGCTCAAGGACTTGCGCCAGTTTTTGTCAATAACTGAAGAGGAAAACAAAAAGTACTTCAGTGATTTGGGATACTAAAAAGGCCTTTCTTTTTGGCAACAATATAGCAGTTGGCACAGATTACAGTCTTTGCGAAATAGTCATGCTCTCTCTGTGCCAACATCTGTGTCATTGCCTATAAAAAAATAAAATGTTTTTTGCATACATTCCTGCATTGTTTCGGTTAAAGAGTTGAAAAACAGATGATTTAATATGCAGGGAAATTTGGTCCTGTGGAAATCAAAACTAAAAGCCTTGAAACGAAATCTAAAAGCCTTGAAACGGAATCTAATCCCGTGGAAAACGCCAGCTCCACGGGATTAAAATCTTTCTTCACGGGATTAGTTTATTTTTCCACGGGATTAAAATTTCTTTGAACGGGATTAGATTAAACTTAGGTAATGATCACGCAAAAGACTCGGAATAAAAGTCTTATGTCTATTCTAATCAACGCTGCTATGCAATAAACATACAACTAACGCAGTCAGAATTGGATGCATTATGAGTAATCTGTGCCAACATCTATATCATTACCTTCTTTTTTGCAGAAAGGAAGGATGAGTATTTAAAAAAAGATTCTCATACGCCCCGCATGCCGTGCTATGGTGGGGAGTATGAGAATCTGTTTGTATCAAACAATATGTGGGAAGGTGGTATGTTCAATCAGAAAAAACTTTTATTTGTCGAGCATCACATCACGCAGAAATTTGATGTCGGATTCACTGACACCACTCTCTACCCAATAGTTGTAGAAACATTGTGTCAGGTCTGTGTCTGGCCAGTGGCTTTTCATCCACGGTAGCAGTTTGCGGAATCCCACGTGGCCGCGATAGCGCTTGTGCCCCTTAAGGCTTGATAGTTCATAGTCGCGGCAGAGATCAACCTCACTCATGCCAAGCACACCTTCAATAAGGAAACTCAGTGTGCCGCAGCGATCGCAGCCCACTCCGCAGTGCCAGTCTACATGCTTGCCTTCACGCAGGCGGCTAATAATCCAGTTGAGGGCCTGGGCATAGATAAAACGATTGGAAGAGAGGGCATAGCTGTCGGCTACGATGCGTGTAAAGTCGATTTTGTCACCCATACGAGAGGCCTTGAGGTGGGGCTCCCTGCGGAAGAGGCCGCGAAGGTCCAGCTCTGCAGTAACATTAAGGTTTTCGACAAAATCATGGTAACCTTCCTCTGTTACATCGTCCAAGTGGGCGCTGCGGAAGAGTATGCCATATTTGATAGGCACGCCGAAACTGGTGGGCCAGCCGCCTATGTCGCGCACATTGTTGGAGCCTGCCACGCGAATCATGCGCACTTGTCCCACGGTGCGGAATTTGCCTTGGTCAAGTAGGGCTATGGTGCTGTCGGAGTGGATTTCCTCTGCCTTATAATAGTATATGCGATTAGGCAAGAGATTGGTTATCAGGTAAGATGAGGCTTTCTTGGATGTGGGGAAATGGGTAAGCGAGTCGGTGTAATCGCTATGCTCGCTAAGGGTAATGCGAATCTCTGAAATGTTTTCGGGTGCAGTTGTTGGCGTCCAATTTATAGTTTTGCCTGCGGGGCGGTCCAGTCTTTCACCGTAGAGGTCGCGGTTGGTGTAGTTGGTGATGACAGTGAGGTCACAGTCGTCATTATAGTAATAGGTGCTGTCAGCCATGTAGGCTTGTACGGCAGCATTCTCGATGTTGACAATCTCAACGCTATCCTGAGCCCATGTTTGCAGCGTGATTGTCAGGAGAAGGGAAAGCAGGGCTTTTTTCATGATAAGAGGTTATTCGCTTTGTTTGAGTTGCTCTACGTATTTGTCTATCTTTGTCATTTCTTGTGGGATATTGATGCTTTGCGGGCAATGACTTACACACCGACCACACCCAATGCAGTGATTCGCTTGTCTCAGGCGCGGCACGCTGCGGTCGTAGCCAATAAGAAATTCGCGACGCAGCTGGGCATAGTCTTCGCTGCCTGGCATAGGCAGGCGTCCCTCGTTCTTGCATTTGTTGTAGTGAACAAATACGGCGGGAATGTTGATGCCGTAGGGGCATGGCATGCAATATTTGCAGTCATTGCAGGGGATAGTCTCAAATCCCACTATCTCCTCTGCTATGTTGGTATGGAGAAATTCCATATCCTCTTCGTTAAGGGGCTCCAGCGGACAGTAGGATAGTAGGTTGTCCTTGAGATGTTCCATATAGGTCATGCCGCTTAGCACGCTAGTCACTCCCTCTCGGGTGCCGGCATAGCGGAAAGCCCATGAGGCCACGCTCCTATTAGGATCCTTCCGCTTGAGTTCCACTGCCACGGGTTGTGGCACATTGCTGAGGCGGCCGCCCAACAAAGGCTCCATTATAAGAGCGGGGATATTGCGCTTGTGCAGTTCATCGTACAGGTATTCGGCATCTGTGTTGCGCTCGTTGATTTCATTGGCATAGTGCCAGTCAAGGTAATTGAGTTCAATGAGCACGATGTCCCAGTGGTAGCGCCCTTCGTCATGCCACTGCAGGAGCATGTCGAATATTTTGATGTCGCCGTGGTAGGAGAATCCCAGATTGCTTATGCGCCCGGCGGCACGCTGTTCCACCAGCCAGTCTAGCAGTTTGTTGTCCATGTATCGGCCGTTGAAGGCAGCGAGGGCATCACCATTTTCGTCGGGCATGCCTATGCCGTGCAGCAGGAGTATGTCAACATAGTCTAATTGTAGCTGTTTAAGCGAATTTTCAAACATTTCTTTCGACTCTTTCAGCCCCCAGGTCTCAGGGGCGAAGTTGGAGAGCTTAGTGCTAACGAGGAAACTGTTTCGTGGATGGCGGCTGAGGGCTATGCCGGTTACGCGCTCAGAGTCGCCCTTGCAGTAGGCTGGAGAGGTGTCAAACAAATTTAGGCCGTGGTCAATGGCATAGTCCACAAGGCGGTTAACCTGCTCCTGGTCGATGGGTGCCTCACTCTCACGTGCGGCTGTGCCGTCGGTGGTGGGCAGTCGCATCATGCCGTAGCCCAGCAGCGAAACCTGCTTGTCGCCCAGGGTGCGCATGGTCATCTTCCCTTTGGGTGGTTCCTGCGTAACGATGGTTGTCGTGGGATTGCTGACCGATTGTTTGCAGGCTGTCATTACTGCCGAGGTAGCCACCACTCCGGCTCCCATCTTCTTGAGAAATGAGCGGCGGGAAATATTGTGTTTCTGTTCTTTCATGGCGTGTGTACTGTTCTGTTCTATAGTCCAATAGTTTCTTGGGGGATTGCTATGGGATTTATATCTCATGGTGCTGCTCATGGCCTTCCACATAGATGGCGGAGAATGGGCGTGACGGGCATACATTCTCGCAGGCTCCGCAGCCGATGCACCGTTCTGTGTTTACTATGGGCACCACGGGGATATTGTCGCTTTTGCCATCCCATAGCGATTCCACGGGCTCCATGCTGATGGCTCCAGAGGGGCAGTGGTGGGCGCAGTTGCCGCAGTTGACATGGTCGGTCAGCACCACGCAATTATCCTTAATCCACACGGCATGGCCAATCTGAATGGCTGCCTTGTCGGCGCGCTCTATGGGCTCTATGGCTCCGGCAGGGCACACTTGGGAGCATCGCGTGCACTCGGGTCGGCAGAAACCGCGCTCGTAGCTCATCTCAGGTTGCATGAGGCGCTCGAGGCTGGTGGAGGGGCGGAGCACCTGATTAGGACATTCGGCCACGCACAGTTGACAGGCGGTGCAGTGCTGCCCGAAATGCCGCAGACTCTTTGCGCCGGGTGGCACCAGCGGCGTGCTGCGGGTGGGGATAGCTTTATCTTCTATCACGGCAAGGCCGCCGTCCACCTTCTTTTTCTCCTGAGCCATCAGGGCGGTGCCAGCGGCCAAGGCGCCGCCAATGAGAAAAGCACGCTTGCCTTGGTCAACGGCGGCAGTGGGCTCGGGGGTTTTAGGGGATTTGTTGGCAGTAGCCAGCCCATAGACCAGGGCTGCCTTCTTGCATTTGGTGAGGCATGTGCCACAGCTCACGCAGCGGCTGTAGTCAACCTTGTGATTCTTAAAGTCAAGGCATTGAGACTTGCAGTTTTTGGCGCAGAGTCCGCAATCGATGCATTTGTCCTGGCGGAAGTGAATCTTCAGCAGCGAGAAGCGTGACAGGAAACCTAGCACAGTGCCTACAGGGCAGATGCTGTTGCAATAGAGACGGCCACGTGTCCATGCCATGTAGAAGATTACCGCGAACGAGGCTACGCCTATCAGCAGTGCGGGCAATGAGCGCAACCATGTATCGACGGAATAGAAGGAGTAGCTGTCGAAATGCTCGGCTATGGCGGCCAGACCGTTGTTTACCAGGATATAGAGCGGCTGCAGCATGGTGGAGACCATACGTCCGTAGCTGCTATACGGCGCCAGCAGTACCACTATGGCAGCTACGCCTGCCACTAGGCTGACGATAAACAGGACCAGCACACTGTAGCGCAACCAAGTATGGGCCTTAGTCAGTTGGTATCTGTGTTTCTTGCTAGTCTTGCGGTGAAACCACGCAATGATGTCCTGCATTACTCCCAGGGGACAGATGACAGAGCAGTAGATGCGGCCGAATATCAGAGTGAGCAACACCAGTGCGCCTATCACTACCAGGTTGAGGGCCATCACTGCAGGCAGCAACTGTACCTTGGCCATCCATCCAAGCCAGATATGAAGCGTGCCGGTGAAGTCGAGAAACAGCAGGGTGATGCCAATAATCATCACCAACGCCAAAGCAATTCTAATGGTTCTTAGCATAGATGTCTAATCTTTTTTTAGTGTTTAATTCCTAACTATCCTGATGCTCAGCTCATAGAGTAGGTATATGGGCAGCACCACCAGACACATGCTCATCACGTCGGGCGGTGTGATGATGGCGGCAACTATCATAATGCCTACCAGGGCGTGGCGTCGGTAGCGGCGCATCCATGCAGCGCTGATGAGTCCGAATCTGCCCAGCATCCAGCACATCACGGGCAACTCAAACATCAGGCCCATTACAAGGGTCGTGGACATGAGCGAATCCATATAGGATTCTATTGAGATAAGGTTGGGAACTTCGGTGCTCACCTGATAGCTGCCGAAGAAATGCACCATCATCGGAAAAACGATGAAGTAGCTGACTAGCACGCCAATTACAAACATTCCGTAGGCCGCCAGCGTGATGCGGAGAGCGTAGCGCTGCTCCTTGGCGTAAAGCGCGGGGCGCACAAATCCAAACAATTCCTTCAGCACCCAAGGCGAGCCGATCACTACGCCGGCTCCAAGGGCTGCTGCCATGTGCAGGCTAAACTGAGTGGTCAGCCCCGTGTTGATAAGCTGTAGATCGCTCATCGGCACACCTGTCAGCCTGTAGGTAAGGAAATCGCCGTGGCTGGGAGCCAGCACTATGGCAAATAGCCAGTCTTTAAGGCAGAATGCAACCACAGCCAATCCCATCACAACCGCGGCAATGCGGATGATGCAGGAGCGCAACTCATTGAGGTGCTCCCAGAATGTCATTTGGCGTTCTTTTCGTCGGTGTCGGTATTCTGGCTGCTCTTTTCGGAGGCTTTGTCGGATTCTTCGCCGTTCATGCCCTCCTTAAAGCTGCGCACTCCCTTGCCGAGTCCTTTCATCAGTTCGGGAATCTTCTTGCCGCCAAACAGCAGCAGCACGACAATTACAATCAGGACAATCTGCCAGATGCCAATTCTTCCAAACATGGTGGTAATATTTTGTAAGAGTGTGAATTACTTGATTATCAGTGCGCGCTGAAGCTTGTCGCTAAGCATAGCGTAGTGTGCCTCGCTTACGGGGTCGGCGTTGCTCACGTTCTTCAGACGGCGGTCAAGATCCTTGAGAGTCATCAGCACTGCGGCGAGAGCATCGTTAGCGGTGGAGTTGCGCATACTGGTATATTCGCTGCAAAGTGTGTTGACAAAGGTGCGCTGCAGGAAGCGGTCGTAGCTGTCTACGGGCTTGCTGGTGTTGAAGTCCTTAAAGATGGCGTTCTTCAGGTCGCTGAGATAGTTGGCGGCACCATAGTTGGGGTTGAGCTGGCCTATGCGGTAGGTGCTTATGAGTGAAGGCAGTATACGATTGGCAACGCTCTGTAGCTGGTCGTCAGGATTGGCGAAGATGCGGTCAGCATAGGGCACGTTGACGAGCCATTCGGGCTTTTCAAAGAGTTGTGCCTTGAGGAATGGCACCACAGCCTTGGCTTTCTCCACTGGCGGAATCTGCAGCATCTTTGTGTTCTGTTCGGGCGCTGAGGTAGTGTTGTACACACCGATAAGGTTGTTGGCTACATGGAGCATGTAGCGATAGTACTGATTTACCACCTGGCCGTACATTGTGCGTACCTTGTCGCTTGTCACATCTGTATCCCAGTAGTTCCAATCGGCTAATTGCGGGAGGATGCGCTTGAGGTTTTCAATACCCAGTTCGCTGGCCTTGATGGCATCGTTGCTTAGGTCTTCAGTCTGGCAGCGCGGGTCGTTGACTCCTCTCTCGCCGTCACCCCACCACAGGCGATTATTGCCATCTAGGCGGCGGCTGACTTCCTGCTTGAGTACATACTGCTCATCTTCGGCAGAGGTGGCGTCAAACACGGGCTTGTAGCCCCACTCGATGGCCCACTTGTCGTAGTCATTGATGCGGGGGAAGAGATTCTTTATTTCCACTCCGTCGCCGGGCTGTGCCACGTAGTTGAAGCGTGCGTAGTCCATAATCGACGGGGTGTGGCCCCATTTCTCAAGGAAGCTGTTGGAGCGCAGGCTATCCACGGGCACGGTGCTGGAGGAGCCGAAGTTATGCCTCAGGCCGAGAGTGTGGCCTATCTCGTGGGAGGATACGAAGCGTATCAGCTCGCCCATCAGCTCGTCGCTGAACTTAGCCTTGCGGGCCTCGGGGTCAATGGCGGAGCACTGCACCTGATACCAGTCGTGCACGAGCTTCATCACATTATGATACCAGCCCACGTGACTCTCCATTATCTCGCCTGAACGTGGGTCGTGAACATTGGGGCCGTAGGCGTTGGCAATGTCGGAAGCAAGATACATAATGAAGGAATAGCGGGCATCCTCCATCGACATGGTGGAGTCGTTCTCAGGCCACTCTTTGGCGGTGATGGCATTCTTCCAACCGGCTTGCTCAAAGGCGACATTCCAGTCGTTGACACCTTGAATCAGGTAGGGCCTCCACTGCTTGGGCGTGCCGGGATCGATGTAATAGACAATCTGCTTCTTGGGCTCTATCAGTTCGCCATTGCGCTGCTTGGCAGCGTCTTCTTCGTTCTTGGGTTCAAGGCGGCGGCGTGTGATGAAATAGCGCTCCTCCACTGACTGCTGGGCATCGGAGTAAAGATCATAGCCGTCGATGAAGAAGCCCACACGGGGATCGAAGATACGCTGGCGCATAGGCTCCTTGGGCAGCAGCACAAACGAGGTGTTCATGCCGAAGGTATAGGTGCCACCGTTGCTGGTGTTGAAGGTGCGTACTACGCGTATCTCCGTGTTGAGGGGATAGGAGTGGATGCTCTCCACATAGCTGGCGCCGGGATTCTGCATCGTGATTCGCAGCTCCGTCTTGTGATAGTTGGCAAGGCTGAAGGCATCGTTCTGCAGTAGCAGTGATGAGATGTTGATTTTATATTTATGGTCCTTGGTCTCTTCTATCTTGAATATGCCGAGGATAGGATCGCTGCTGCTGACATTCACGGCCTTAGATATGGCGTCGATGGTGTCGGCGTGTATATACATGCGATTCTGGCGTAGCAGCAGTGCATCTTTGCCACTGGCGAAAGTCTTCTCGAAATAAACTGTCTGCTGACGCAGTTGCTCACCTCCGTAGATTTCCAGTCCTGCGGGAGTGGAGGTGAAGCGCGTCACGGTAAGCAGCATACGGCCCAGTATGCTGTCGGGCACCTCGATAAACCAGTTGTCCTCGTCCTTTGTGGCGGGCAGCATGGCGGCTTTGTCGTTGAAGATAGGCGACTTGGGCACTCCGGCCTTGGTTGTAGCAACGCCACCTTTTTTCTTGTCATCCTTGGTGGCTTGGGGAGCCTTCGGCGCCTTGGGCGTCTTGTCGGGACTGAGGTTGAAGCCGCAGCAGATGTCGTCGGTTAGTGTCAAGCGGCCGTTGTCAAACGTGATGTCGCTTATTTCCTGTGCGTGGCTCATGGCGGTGCCGATGGCCATCGATAGAAGGATAAAAAGTGTTTTCTTCATAGTAGTTGTGTATGTTTTGTTTGCAAATTTACAAATATTATGTCAAAGAGAGGGAATTATCATAGCTTTAAATTTGAGATTTGAGGTTTGAGATTTGAGGTTTAGCCAAGTCCGGAGGCGACTTCTATTTTTCTATTTTTCAATTCTTCAATTTTCCTAACTTTTTCTTAACTTCCTGTATTCTCCTTCCTCTGGAAGCACGGGAGATGGCATCTCAGGCAAAGCACTCTTGTCGTCTGGCCCTCTACAATCTTAAACCTGTCGTCCGGCCGCTGCCCAACCAGCCACACGATGTCCTTGCCGTTGGTCACTACCAGCTGGCGCTCTTTCTGGAAGGCGCTCATCTTGCAGTCTACCATGTAGCGGCTCACCAGCTTGCGCCCCTTCATGCCGTAGGGCACAAACCAGTCACCCTCTCTTACATGGCGCATCTCTATCCTGTTGCCAACCTTGTCGGCATCGAGCATGGCAACGCGCGGGTCGCGGCTGATCTCCTTTATCTCGCCGATATCCACAATGCGGATCTCTATCTGTATCGTTTCCTCAGAGTCGCATGCTCTTTTCTCTCTCACGACGAGGCAGTCGCGGTCGCGCAGCAGGTCGTGGGTGGCGCTGTGCCACACTGCGCCGCTCTGGCCGTTGCGCCGCTGCCAGATGTCGCTGATCTGCGCGGGAGTGAACCCCATGGGGTGCAGCAGTTCATAGAGGGCGAGGTGCTCCTTGACGTCGGTCAGGCTTATGCTCATGCTGCCGTCGGCCAGCCTTACCTTATTTATATATGTGTGCTGCTCAACAAACTGCTGCACCTCGCGGGCGTGGTCAGCATTGCTCAGCAATGTGTCCTCTATCGAGGGATTGAGCTCTCTCAGCAGCGGCAGAAGCTTGAGCCTCACCACGTTGCGTTTAACATCGGCCACAAGGTTGCTGCTGTCGGTAACGAAGTCCTGGCCCAGTTCGTTCAGATAGTCAAGTATCTGCCGGCGGCTCACGTCGAGCAGGGGCCTCACCACATCGCCGTTTCGGCGAGGCATGCCGGCCAGGCCTCTGAGGCCCGTGCCCCTCACCGTGTTGAGCAGGATGGTCTCCACATTGTCGTCGCGATGGTGGGCTACCGCCACGCAGTCGAAGCCCCCCTCCTCCTTCAGCCGGCGGAAGAAGGCGTAGCGCTGCTCGCGGGCTGCCATCTCTATGCTGATGCCGTGCTCCCGCGCATAGTCGGCAGTGTGGAAGTCAACCCTGTGCAGCATCACGCCAAGGGAGCGGCAAAGGTTGGCGCAGAAGCCCTCGTCGCGGTCCGACTCCGCCCCACGCAGGTGGAAGTTGCAGTGAGCAGCCTCACACTGGTAGCCCAGCTCCAGCATCACCCTGAACAGAGCCACAGAGTCGGCGCCGCCGCTCAGGGCCACCAGTACGCGCGTCTTGCTGCTGTCCTTCAAGGCGGCAGGGGGCATGATGGCATGACGCTCGATGCTCTGGGCAATAATCTGCGGGAAAGGGGTAGGCATAGGGCGTAAGTACTTTTAATTTAGGTACAAAATTAGTCCTTTTCTTGCTCTCGCAAGGCCAATCAAAGCAAAAAAAACTGCAATCTTCTTGGTGCGTAAGCAAAAAAGTACTACCTTTGCCGTTGCTTTTGCTCTCACTGCTCTTTGATATCGGCACCGGCTTCGCCGACAGCCGATGAGCAGTTCGCGATGCCTTCGGCATTGCCGCTGCTTTTGCTCTCAGACTTGCTCTGAAGATTGCAACGGCAAGCTATTAAAGAATGGTACCTTGGCCGAGTGGCTAGGCAACGGTCTGCAAAACCGTGTACAGCAGTTCGAATCTGCTAGGTACCTCAGGGTGCATTGAAAGAATCACGCCAAAAGGTGTGGTTCTTTCTCTTTTGTTATACTGCGCAGCAGTCAGCCTCGCTGTGTGGTGCACTCCAGCCGGCAGTTTTTCCTATCGCGCCAGTCCCTTTGTGGGACAGCGCTTCCTGGTAACTATAGCCAGACATTAACAATAACCGAACCGCAAATTCCCGCACTTAAGTTCTGTCCTTCCGCCTCTCAATCGCAATCTCGCACGCCGGAACCCCAAACTAACACATTTTTTTGCGTGCTCACGAAATCTAATCGCGCCGAAACGAAATCTAATCGCGCCAAAGTCAAATCTAATCGCGCCGAAACTGTACGCCTCTGCGCGATTAAAAAAAATCTCTACGAAATTAGGAATATTATAAGCGAAGTATGACATCTTTTTAGTGATAGATTTGTTAGACTTGATAGTGATTTAACAAATTTTTTTACAAGCAAATAACGAAATTAAGGATTTTATAATAAGCTTAATTTTTGAGTTTGATAATTTCACATTCTTAAATTACGGGAGCACACAATAAAAATACACGAGTACGTGCTTTTGTTTAGCGCGTGCGCAGCCGGTCCTCGCGTGCGCGCAGATGCTCCACGCATGCGCTCGTATTTTAATAATGTGTAGGCAAAAATAAAATGGCCGCACTAAGTACGGCCATTTTATTAAAGGCAGAAAAGATATCGGTTCTTTGAGGAGAAGCTTGCTGCTCAGGATGAGTCAGGGCTTCTGCCTGTCGTGTTCCAGTTTCTTCTCGTAGAATCGCACCTTTGTCTGGGCGCGGTCGAGCTGAGTGTCCACTGAATCGCGGGCGTAGATGTCGAGTCCCTGCTGTGAGGCTGTCTGCTCGGCGGCTGTCAGCTCCACCCGGGCCTCTGCCAGCTCTATGGAGTCAAGCAGCAGTATGCCTTCCTCGCGGGCGCCGAAGGCCTCAGCTGTGCGGGTGCGCAGGCTGTCGATGCATTGCTTGGCAAGGGCGTAGTCGGAGCGGCTAAGCGCTGTGCGTGCCTTGGCCAGCCACTGCTGCCCGGCCTGTTCGGGGTCGGCGGGCGCCTCGCCTTTACTGCAAGACATTGCCACGCAGCAGCACAGGATAATTGTCAGGTATTGAACTTTGAGCATAAATCCTTGAATAGTATTCTTCTTGCGCGTGAGCCGTAGGGCCGGTGGCGTGTGAATACAGACTATAGCGCTGTGTTTTTTACTTTTCAATCACTATCTTTTTGCCGTTGATGATGTAGAGGCCTTCGCTGAGCTGAGTACCGGTAACCTTGCGGCCTTGGAGGTCGTAGATCGTTTGAGATTTTAGGTCAGCGGCTTGGGATTTGTCCTCTATAGCCTCTACGGCATCGATGATGGGATCTTTGTTTTCTTCAATGTAGGCGAGCTTCTTGGCATAGGCGGCGGCGTAATGCTTCATGCCCAGATCGCTGGGGTTGATGCCGTCGAGGAAGTCCTCCTCGTTGAGGCCTAGCTCTTCCTGTGTCATATAGAAGAGGTTGGTGTAGCCGTCTTGCGTGAGTTGGTCATAGGCTTCCCTGAGCTGCTCGTTGGCTTTGGTATGAAGCTCGTCCTGACCGGGACGGATGAGGCGGTCCGGGGCTCCAGGGCTCTCCACCAGCAGCACTGGGCGGTTGGTCATGGCTTGCAGGATCTTGACTCCTGCCACTACGCGCTCCTTGATGAGCTGGGGTATGGTCTTCATGTCGGGCATGGCATCGATGATGAATACACGGGGCTTGAGGTCGGCCATCACCTTGAAGATGCCTTCGTCCAGCTTGGCGTTGTCGGCGAAGCCCATGTTGACAATCTGCGCATCAAGCTCGCGGCCCAGCATGTTGGCCCATGAGTTGCCGGGGCGGCTGGCTGAGCTGCCTTGCACGGCAGAGGAGCCATAGACCACGATGGGCTCATCGTCCTCCGGCACCTCGATGTACTGGAAGGAGGTTCCCTCGTCCACTCCTACCTCCAGCTTGCTTACGCCGTTGAAGTTGGGCATGTAGAGCATGTATTCGCACTCTTTGTTGCCCTCCATGTTCTGCGGCACGATGTTGCGGAAGTTGGCGGTGGCTGGGGTGCCGAAGCCGTAGTTGAGGTGGTTGCCCAGCCAGTGGAATGTCTTGCCGTCGTCGCTGCGGGCGTATAGGTCTACGCCGCTCTGGCCGAAGGATGAAATGTTGTAGTGCTGTACGGCCTGCTTGGTGAGGGTGAAGCGAACTCTGATGGATGTGGCGTCGGTGCGGAAGCGCACATAGAGACCTGCACTGAGCTGGGAGGCGTTCCAAAGAGTGACGTTGTTGAGCTTAGACTTCTTGGTGATGGGCAGTCGCTGGAATTTATTCTGCGAAAGCTGAGGCCAGCCCTGGCCGAAGATGTGGAATCCGCCCTCGCTGGCGTCATGCCACGTCTGGCCATTGACCATTGACCATTGACCACTGACCATTAAGATGAGTAGTATGATAAGTTTTTTCATCGCTTAGTATTGTTTTAATTGTTTAGCAGGTTATTCAGATTGTCCAGCAATAATCTTATCTGACTGACGTCGTCTGCGGTTGCCGTCTTATCTTGCCGTTTCGCTCTGGCCTGTGGCAATGCCGCATACAGGGCATCGGCGGCTTGGGCTACGCCTGTGACGGCGGTGTAGGGGGCGGTGGCTGACGGCTTGGCTCTATAGACTTGGAATTCGCCTATGCAGAACGCCGGTCCGCCTCCGATGATGGGGCTGTTGCTTGCTGTCTCTGCCACTTCAAACCTGACGTAGCGGTAGGTCTGCCACATGATGATGGCTTTGGAGTCGTAGTAGGTGACGTCGGTGCCTGTGGGCAAATTGGTGAGGCGCTCTATATAGTTCCAGTTGACGGAGTCATTGCTTGCGTAGACGTCAACAGTCTTCCATGGGAAGGTCGGCCAGCTGGGGTTTCGTCCGTAGCGGAAAACAATGGCGTCGGCGGCATTGCCCTTGAGGTCTACCTGCAGGAAGTGGTAGCCCTCGGGCGGGGTGCCGTGGTTCTTGTTGTGGAGCGAGAAGAAGTAGGAGTTGAGATTGCCGTCGATGAGGTTGGCGTACTTATTGTTGGGATAGGGGCAGTTGCAGAAGTACTGGCAGTGCTCCGGGTCGTTGTCGTCGGCCTCGGTGACAAGTTTCTGGCTGTCGTCGGCAACTGCATCGTCGCCATAAGCGAGGAGATATGCTTGTTCGGCGGCAGTGATAAGGCTGTCGAGGGCTATTGACTCGGATGTCTCGCCGTTGATGGCATCAACAACGTCCTTCGTAACTCGCCTGAAGAGGGCGATATAGTCGGCTGTCGCAGTGTTGGCTTCTACTATCTGCGCTGCTTCAATCATGGCTGTCTGCAGTGCTCTTGTCTTGATGTTTACTGTAGTGTTGGTGAGGAATGGAGCGTCATCTGCCGACACTACGGGATACATCTGAAATTCGCCGATGGCAAAGGCCGGGCCGGCACCGATCTTCAGGTTGCCCTCTGTGGCATTGACGGAGAAGCGCAGGTGTCGATAGGTCTTTCCAAGTTTGATGATAGGCGAATCGTAGGTGTCGGAGGAAGGCAGTCCGGAGAGTTCGGTTATCTCGGTCCATTGCTCGCCATCGTTGGAGGCTAGCACTGTTACGTCCTTCCATGAGAATGTGGGCCAGCTGCTGCTGCGTCCGTAGCGGAAGATGAAGGCGTCGACGGGATTGTCGCGGAGATCCACTTGCAGATAGTGCGGCTCGGTGGGCTCGCCATAGGTGCGGTCGTGGATGGTGATGAAGAATGTGCTGCGGTCGCCGTCAAGGAGGTTGCGGTAGTATCCCCAGACGCGGGTGTTCTCGGGCATCTTAGCATTGCTGGAGAACTGACAATGGGCGGGGTCGTTGTCGTTGGCCTCGGTGATGAGCTTGGTGTTCTCGTCTGCCTGTAGCGCCATGGCCAGATCTATCACTTCCTCAGCCTCGGCTATGGCAGCCTCCAGCTCGATGGTCTCCTCGGTCTTCATGGTGCGCAGTATCTCGTCAAGCACGTCGGTGTCGGTGACGGCGCGCAGATACCAGGTGTACCATCCGTAGGCCTGGCTGGTGGGGTCGGTGGCGGAGTAGCTGGATGTGGACATGTTGAACACGTCGGCACCGTCGGCAGAGCCGAAGTAGTTGCTGTTGGGTATGTAGGGCAGGCTGTTGGCCGTATTGCAGATGCGGAAGCGTGCCGACCAGTCGGTTTCAGGAGTGATGACCTGATTGGTGAGCAGCTTGTTGCTCATGGTGAGCGACTGTCCGTTGCCAGCTGTGTTGATATAGGTGGCGGTGGCGCAGTTCTGGATGGCCCAGTTGCCGTCGGCTTGCTCGGTTATCTTATAGATGTAGGCGGTGCTGAGGGAGTCGAGCTTGGCCCAGTTGAGGGCAGTGCCCTTGGTGTACATGGCCATCTCGTAGCCCTTGGTGTCATAGAATCCGTCGAAGGCGCTCACGATATAGTAGTAGCCTTCCTCCATGGGGTTGCGGGTGGTGCGTATCTCCTCCATGGTGGAGCGGATGTCGGCCATGAGGCCTTCGCACTGGGCATCGCATGAGTGGCTGTCAATGGCCTCCTGGGCAGCGGTTAGCAGCTGGTCGATTTTCACTTTCAGGGTTTCGGGCGTCTCGCCGGGATTACTGCCGAAGTGCCATTTCTTAAGCTCGTGGCGTGTCTCGCGCACCAGTGTGTCGATGGGCAGGCCTTCGCCGCCGCTAGCGGTGTCGGGATTAGCTATGATGTAGTTGATTTTCTCAATATAGGCATCGGCGTATTCACGCATGCCGATGTCATTGGGGTGGGTGCCCTCAATCATGGCATCCTCGGTGGCGCCAATCTCCTCCTCGGTGAGGTAGAAGACATTGCGAATGCCTTCGTATTCTATTTCCTCAAAGGCTTCCTTAAGCTTGGCATTGCCCTTGGAGTCGATGTTGTCCTCGCTGGGCGACATTACCTTGTCGGAGTTGCCGAAGCTCTCTACCAGCAGGATGGGGGCGTCGCTCACGGCGCGCAGCTTCTTTACTCCGCTGAGTGTGCTGTTGACTATGGAGCCCGGTGAACTTTTGATGTTGGGTATGGCGTCGATAATGAAGAGCTTGGCCTGCTTGAGCTCGGCTAGCATATCGAAGACCCCGCTCTCCATAAATGCGCTACCGGAGAAGCCTAGGTTGATGACATTGCTCTCCAGCTCACGGCCAATGATGCTGGTCCATGCCATGCCCGGACGACTGGCCGAACAGCCCTGGCAGATGGAGGTGCCATAGGCCACGATGGGCTTGTCGTCCGCTGGTACGCTCACGTACTCAAAAGTGCAGCCTTGATCCACGCCTACGCTCATGGCGCTGACTCCATTGTACATGGGGAAGTAGAGCATATACTCAGGGTCGCTGCCATCGTCGGAGGAGGCGGGGCTGAGGTCGGAATAGGTGTATGTGGCATTCTGACCGTTGAAGGAGAATTTCTTCTGCTGGCTTACCCAGTGCCACTGGCCGCCCTGCTGTCTCCAATAGAGGTCAACGCCGCTCTGCAGCGTAACAGGCATGTTATGGTAGCTCAGTGCGCTGCCAGTGAGAGTGTACTTAACGTAGATGGTCTTGGCATTGGTGGTGAAGCGCACGTTGAGGCCTGCCGTGTTCTTCGACAGGTTCCATACACCGCTTGGCACCTTGCTTTGAGCGCTGGCGGGAAAACGCTGATAGGTAGAGCCTATCTCAGAGGTCCAGCCTTGGCCGAACAGGATGCCGCCTTGATTAGCGTCATGCCAGATTTGGCCGTTGACAATTGATAATTGACAATTGACGATTAAGGCGAGCAATATTATTAATTTTCTCATATTACTGAAGGATTTAAACTTTTTAATAATCATTGTCGTCGTTATCTTGGCTGTCAAAGATTGTTGGACCCCAGAAACTTCTGGACTTGTCGGAGTCGCTGTCATCAGTCTTGCTGTCGTCTTTGGATACGTCAAGCATCAACACGGGAAGGTGAAGATGCACGTCCTCCAGCATCGGGGTGATATATTTTTTTTTCATGGCGAGAGTTACTTTATAAGGATTTTCTGTGAGGTACCATTGTTATACCTTATTATATTAAGGCCTTTTTGTAGAGTGCTGCGCTTTGTGCCGTCGGCGGAGTAGATGGTGTATTGCCCACGGTTTTCCATTCTTTGCTCGTTGCTGTCTATTCCCGTGGGGTCGTCGCTGCTGAGGCTGAGCTTGAAGGTGTTGCTCGCTGCATCGCCCAGGTTGAGATAGAAGCGGAAGGCCTTGATGGTGGACGTGGCGGTGGTCTTTACAAAGACGTCATCCAGGTCTAGCTTGTAGAATCCTTCGCCGATGTCTTTGTTGGTGTAGGAACCTATTATCTTGTCGGTGTTTACAGGTGTGATGGCTGCCATGATCATGTCGGTAAAGGTGAGCTGATAGTCGGCGGTGACGGTAGTGGCAGGCAGTTCTACTATGCAGGGAGTGCCAGCTGCTACGCTGGTTGTCTCGCTGAAGGTGATGGTGCTGCCGTCTACTCCGCTGAAGGTGTAGAGCTTGGCGCCCTCAACGGGAATGTTGATGACCCTCAGGTCAAGCGGCACGCACACGGTGTTGAGACCCGCATAGAGTTTGCGTGTGATGGTGGCGCTGCCGGCCACGAGGCTTCCTTCCATGGGGGCAAAGTCGGTTTTGTCCAAGAGGCTCAGATTTTCACAGTAACCGTTGCTTACAACGTTTGTGCCGAGCAGCCTGCCGTCGCTGACATAGATGAGGGCATTGGTGCCGCTCACCAGGGCGCTAAGTTGTTCGGCGGTGGTGCCGGTGGGTAGGGTGGCTGCTGTAAGGTCAACGGCTGTCACTTTCTCCTTGCTGTCGATGAAGGTCTTGAGGATCGTGAGGCCAACCTCGCTGTCGGTGGTTATGACACCATCGGCATAGGTGTAGTCGGCTCCTAAGATGTTAGCGATTACTTCGGCGGGCACGCGGCGGAGGTACCAAGCATCGAATCCGCTGGTGGCCTGCTTGTAGTAGCGGCCTACGGCATTGTCGCCATAGGCCTTGATGTAGTAGGTAAAAGAAGTGCCGCTGTCTGTCCACTTAAATTGACCTTCGGCATCGTAGGTAAACTTCTGGTAGGTGGCTGTGGGCACGTCGCTTACCAATGTCACATTGTTGGCATCTATTTGATTGCCTACATAAAGGCCGCTGCCAAGGTTCTGCACGGTGTACTGTCCCGTTGCAGTTTCCTTAACCTGCCAGATGGCATATTTGTCGGGCTCATTGTAGTTCTTACGGTTCACGACATTGGTGCCGTCGTTGGGGTCGCAAGCGCGGCAGTTCTGTCCGGCCAGCGAGCTCCATGCACTCTCGATATAATAGTAGTCGTCGGTAACGGGCAGCACTCCAAGATCGTTTACTGTTTCATAAGCGGTTTTGAGGTTGTCGATGGCGGTGCGTATCTCCTGACGGGTGCTTGTGGCGGTGAGGGCGTTAATAGCTGCCACAGCCTCAGTGTAGGGCTGCACCTTGCTCTCGTCGAAGCAGCCTGGGTCGCTGCCTGTGTTGGGGAATACCTTGTTGCCATATTCGGCAATCACTTCGGTGAGCTCGTCTTGTATACTTAGGTTTTGCTCGCCAGTATAGACATTCCATGCCGGCCACATGGTGTTGGTGGGATAATTGGTGCTGTTGATGTAGAACACGTAGTTGTAATTGCCGAAGCGGCAGGGACGCACCCAGTTGTCGGCATCAATGGAGTAGTGGATTACTACGGCCCCGTCATTGCCGTAGCCATTCATGTTAATGTTTTGCTTGGCCTTTACGTCTTCGAGTGTCAAGAAGCTGAAGGGATATGCATTGGTCTTGTCATCCACCAGTTTTTTGGAATTTTCCGACAAAGAAGAGAAATCGGTCGTGCCGAAATATTTGCCTGAGGTAACATCCTTGAGGTAGTAGGTCGGCTTGTCGGTGTAGATCTTGTCGTAGCCTCCGGTAGCTTCCAACTGCCATATTGCAGCAGGGATTCTGCCTTCGTCATTGCAAAGGACGGCATTTCTTCCGCTTTCGGCAGGGTTGGCAACCATGAACTTAGGAGAGTTTTGCGTGCCGGGGGCACTCTCGAAGATGGCGGTGGAGCCATCGGTAAGGTCAGAGGCGTTGATAGACCAATATTTCTTGCCGCCCTCCACGTATGGTACCTGCTCATACACTGCCTGCAGCTGGGCCTTGAGGTCTGTGTAGTAGGAATTTTCACCAGAGGGAGTATCGTCGAGCGCTGTCTTGGCATCTGCCAAAGCGTCTGCCAGCGCTGTCTTCTGTGCTGCGGTAAACGCTACGTCATCGTATGTGGGGTCTGTCATGATGGCATAGTAACCGTTAACCTCATCATAGTATGCCTGCAGGGCTGCGATGCCCTCCGCGGCCTTACTGCTGTTGGGTTCTTCTGCTGCGTAAGCATTCCATGCATACCAGTCGGCATTGGTAGGATATACGGTGGAACTGATATAGTAAACCTGGGTATATCCGCCAAATCGACTAAGGCGGAACCATGTGCCGTCGCTGTTGCTATGGTGAATGAATACTGCCTTGGTATTGCCATAGCTATTGACGTTGTGGCCTTCCTTGGTCTTTATTTCGTCGGCAGTGAGCAGGCAGAAGGTGTAGGCTAGCGTGGTGCCTTCCACCATACGTTTGTCTCCTTGGTTTATTGAGGTGGTTGAGGATGCAGCACCATAGTATTTGCCAGTGGTCACGTCTTTAAGGTAGTAGAGGGGCTTGTCAGTGTAGATGGCATCATAGCCACCGGCACTTTCGAACACCCACTGGGCTGCGGTGCCAACGTCAGTCAGCGCCTCATCGCACATAACTGCGTTTGCATTAGCATTGGTGGGATGCGCCACCATGTATTTTCCGTTGTAGGCGGTCGGACCGCACTCCAGATAGAGTTCCATTCCAGCCTTGATTTCTGATGCTCCAACGAGTACGGGGTCATCAGCTAGCGCCGTTATGCTAATAGCCGTTAGGCATATTGCTGTAAGCGCAAAATGGAGATAAAATGTGTGTTTTTTCATCTTTTGTAAGAATATCTGTATTGTTAATAATTGTCTGGATTATAGATTATTGTATTCAAATTTAGGAATATCTTTTTCTTTTATTCGAATGTCATAAAGGACGAAAGTGTTTTTTGCTTGTCGAAATGCGAAGATTGCAATGCGAAGATTGCAAAAGCGCAGTGAAAGGTTCTTTGTCATATGAAAAACAATCCGCCTGTTTCCCACAGGAAGCAGGCGGATTGTTGTCAAGGAAGACTTTCTGGCAATTTGATTACCTAGCCGTCGGCCGGCAAGGAGATTTAATTGCCCAATGCTTATATTGGCTAATTGTTAGAAAAGTCTACTTTACTATAATCTTCTGGCCGTCGGCTACGTAAATGCCAGCAGGCATGGGGATGAAGTGAGTGCCTTGCACGAGTTCATTGAATACGCACTTACCGTCAACGGTGTAGATGCGGAACTCTTGTTTGTCCTTGCTGGCGATGACGACTCCTCCGTCACGCGGGGTGATGGTCTGAGCATTGCCATCGGCGATGGCGTCGTAGATGCTTGTCTCGCCGTCGGCCTCAGCTACGTCGAGCTCTTGGCGGTAGAGTGTGAACTTGGTGAAGTTGCAGCGGCTATAGGAGCTGAGGTTGTATAGTATGCCGAGGCTCACCTGGGTGTCTTGCCCCAGGACGAAGTCAATACTGCTGGCATTGGCTATGCTGGCGTGAGCCAGGGATGAGCCGAGAGTAGAGTTTGTGCTTAGTTCATCGCCGAGGGTGGCCACGAGGTATACGTTGGTCATGGTGCCGGAAACAGTGCTGGGGGTTGCCACGAAGTGGTATTTGCCAGCGGGCAGGGTGACGGTCTGGAATGCTCTATGGTCGTTGATGGCCGACGCAAAGCCAAAGTATGTGGTGGAGAGACAGAAGTCGCTGTAGTAGTTCTTGTCAACGTGCACACCTGTGGTGGTGTTGCCTTCTGTGGTGGAACCGATCACCTGCCATGGTCCCTGGAGAGCGTAGAATCGGTTGGTGTTATAGTTGTTGACAATAGTGCTCTCGTCGTAGAGGAAGGGACGCTCATAGTTCTTGAGATAGGTGTCTGTCACGTCGAGGCTCTTGAGGTCAGCTGGCTCAAGGTCAAGGGTGAAGACTCCAGTGGCCAGTGGCCAAGCATCGCCATCGGGACCGAAGCCTGTGCGGACGCCGTCGTGCTTCTGCAAGGAATGGTCGGTTACGTTGCCCTGACCATCGTTGAAGTCATAGTAGAGTACCAGGCCTGACGTTTCCTCGGGGTTGGCGATGGGGGTGTTGGCATTGGCCTTGATGGCAGAGGCGGTGAGAGATTTGCTCCAGATGCGCACTTCGTCAATGAGACCTTTGTAAGGGTTGAGGGGGTCGCTGATGGTCATCATTCCGTTCCATTTGCCACTGGTGTAGGTCAGCTTGTTTTCGGGCTCGGAGAAGAGCTCGCCGTCGCGATAGAAGCGAACAGTGCCGAGGCTATAGGTGATGGCGTAGTGGTGCCACTGATTGAGAATAACGAAGTTGGAGGGACTTATCATCGTGGAGCCGTTGATTACTATCTTGTAGGCTCCGTTGGCTTCACCGCCCATATGGAGGAAGTCATTGACTGTGGCAAAGCCGCCTGCGCCGGTGTACTGCTGGGGATTCATCCACCACTCGATGCTCCATGTCTTGGAGTTGGTCTGGAGCGGGCAGATAAATGTTACGGCCTGATCGCCGGCAAAGCTGAGTGCGTTCTTGGCATCGGCATTGCTAACGTAGAGGCGGCGCTTCTGGGTGAGCGACTTGCTGCCCACGTCGTTGGAGGTGGTGAGGGATACGTCGTAGACACCGGGATGCTTGGGAGTGTAGGACGAGTTCTGGCCGTTAACTCCTAGCACGCGCTTGCCGTTGTCGAGGGTCCAGAACCAGTTGTCGGCATTGCCGCGGCTATTGTCGACGAGATAGGTCTGCTCGCCAAGGAGTATGGCGCTGGGGTTGACGCTGAATCCCGGGGTGGGGGCGGCAGCTTTGACGGTTACCTTCTTGCTCTTGAGGGAGGTGCCGGAGGGGTTGGTGGCTGACAGGATTACGGTGTAGGTGCCAGGGGCGTCATAGACAGCGGTGGCATTGGTGCTGTTGACAAGCTCATCGTGAGCCCCGCGAATAGCCCAAGTGTAGGTGGCATTGGCACCTGTGGAGCGGTTGATGAAACTGAAGAGTTCACCGGCATCCTTGGTATCTTCGGCTATGTCGAAGTCGGCTACGGGCTTGGTGGCGGGACGGACATAAATGTCCTTGGTTACTTCGGAGGTGCTGCCATCGGCGTTGGTGATAGTCAGGGTGATGGTGTGGTCGCCCGAGGTGTTATATATAATGTAGGGCGACTGGGTGGTAAAGGTCTCTGTTTGGGCTCCGGGTGCGCTCCACCTCCAACTTGTGCATGATAGAGGGGCAACGGCAGAGTATTGCACGGGCGAACCTGCGAAGGCAGAGTCCTGTGCGGCGGTGATGGAGGGAGTGATGGCAATCTTGCCTCCCTGCAGGATGCTATTGTCGATGGTGAATGCTTCCTGTCCAACGCCTCCTATGAGTGTGGCGTGCATACCGCCGGCATAGTCGCGTACCTTAAGCTGACCATTTTCCTCAAAGGTGGTCATGGGCAGATAGACGAGCAGGTCATTCATGGCTGCGGGGTTGGCGATGGCTTCATCCTTGCCGCTGAATATCTCGGATAGGCTGCGGGCGGACTTCCAGACGCGTAGTTCGTCAATGGTGCCCTCCATGAGGCCGTCGGTTAGGCCTACTATGAAGTCGCCCATGGCGGGTATGCCGCTGAAGGTGGAGGAGGTGACGCTCTTCTTTTTCATACCATCAATGTAGATGGTAATGGTGTTGCGGTCCACCACGATGGCTATGTGTTTCCACTGGCCATTCCTGATTTGAGAGGCGGTGGTAGCGGCGAAGTCGTTGTTGTTGGCGGTGCTCCATCCGGCGGCTATCTGGCCGCTGGCGGAGGCATTGATAAAGAAGTCACCGTCTTCGCTACCCATCTTGTTGCTCAGGGAGTTGAGCTTGTTGGTTTTGAGCATAAACTCAAAGGTGGCCTGATAGATTTTCTTGGAGAACAGGTTGGGTATGCAGAGCCCCTGCTGACTGAGGGTGAGCACCTGGTTGTCGGTATTGTCAAAGATGTTAGGTGTGCTGGCATTGTTACTCAGGTCGGAGATGAGCTGCATGCCTTTGTACTTATAGACTGCGGCTACGGCATACACGGCATCGGGATCCTTGACGGTATAGTTGTTGCGCGAAGTGCCAACGCTGTCGATAAGCTGGCCGCCTTGATATATATAGTATTTGTTGCGCGGCAGGGTAGTAGCTTCGGGCGCGCTCCAAGTGAGGGTGTTCTTGTTGAGCGTGGCATTGAGTGGGGGATTGATGGCTTCGCCAGGCACTGTTACAGCAATGGTTATGGCCTCTCCGCCACCCTGGATGTCGATGGTGTCGATGTCGAAGGGAATCTCCACAGGGTTGTCCTTGTCGTATTCGTAGTTAAGGATGGAGGCCTTGTAGAGATGGCCCTGGCCGATACCTCCGCTCTTGGTTTTGATAGTGAGGAAGTATTTGATGGGCTTCGACTTGTCGAAACTCTCGCCGAGGTCGGTGAGGTCATAGCCAAATTCCATAGGCTCATAGTGGTAGCCGTCGGTCCAGCGACCCAGCATGGGGCATTCGGGCGATACGCCGTCCTGGTCGAACTTGGTTACCTGTTGGAAGTGAACAAACGGGGTGGTCTGCTCGGGATTAGCCTTGCTGGTGTCCTGAGCCATGCCGCCGATAAGGGAGAGTTCCCAGCGGTGGTCGTAGTCCATCAGAATCTTGATGGTGCGCAGGGGGCGGTAGTTGTGGCGGTAGTGGTAGAGCTCGATGGCCCATGGCAGGGTGTGGTTGCCTGCGTCGTTGATCATGGAGTAGCTGTGGGCATAGGGACAGTAGATGAAGCCTTGGTTGCACCAGTTGGCACCCCACGAGTTACAGATTATCCATGCGCCTTTCTCGTCCTTGTCCTCTTCGCCGGCAATTCCGTTTTGGTCAAGGTCAAATTCAATGCGGTCGTCGTAGCCGCAGATGGTGAGGCCGTGGTCGTATGTCTTGCCCCAGCGCCAAACATATTTCTTCCCGCTTACTCCGAGCTCATCGTTTACGGCTGTGGATGGGATATTTTCCCAAGTACCGCCGCTGGCAACGCCAAATCCGGCGCAACCGCCTTCAATGTAGCCTTCCTCGCCGTAGTGATTCCAGAGCCACTGCTTCAGGTCCTCGCGGGCGCCGTACCAATTACTGAAGTTGGTGCCATAGAAGAAGTCAATCATACGGTTGTGCATGGCGTTAAACCACTTGTCGTAGCCCTGCATCCAGCCGAAGTAATAGTATTCGGGTACCTGATAGCCGAAGTCATTGCTGTAGGTGCGGCCGCCGTAGGTAGTTACGTTGGGGATGCCGTTGCCCACAGCCATCGGGGTCTTGGCTACGTCGGTGTTGGTAAAGAGCCAGGTGAAGTGGCTGGGATATTGGTTCTCTTCGAGCGATGCGTCGGTATTGCGCATGTTGTTCATGTCGTGGGTGAAGATGTAGCCGATGGCCTGGGCGGAACCGCAGGAACCGCCGCTCTGGTTGAACACCGGCGGGAAGAACATGCTCAGCGCATTGTTCAGGTGGTCGGGACGCTGGGTGGCGGAACCTGACTTGGCAGCTGCCTGCCTCTTCAGTTTCTTGAACGGACGCTCCAGAGCGGGGTCATAGGGCCTCCAGTCGGGATACTTGCTCAGGTCTACGTCCTGAGCGGTGGATGTTTGCGCTGTGCCCAGCAGGAGCAGTGCGCTGATGGCCGTGAGAGCCAGTTGCTTAAATGTTTTCATTCTAAGTCAATATAATATTTCGTTTGTTTATGTTGTGTCGCAAAGGTCTGTTTACGCAAACGCGCAAAAATGGCATACAAAGTTAGAAAATATTTATGTATAATCGTATAATTATATAGCAAAAAACTGCTTTTGTTGTGCGAAAAGTCCAAAAGCAGGTTGAAATAGAAGAAAACAATGTCAACGGGAAATCAATCGGGGACGAAAGCAAAGGTTGAGAGGCAGGCAACCGCTCAACCCGTTAGGTGAACAACTTATAACATTGTATATATATCCGCATGCTTTGTATATATATCCGTATGCTTTCGCTCCGTGCCGTTTCCTAATCCTTAATCCTCAAGAGGTGTGTAGAATACCATCTTGCGGTTTGGCAACAGGCTGGGATAGAGGATGCTGATAATGTCGCCCAGCAGCAGGTCGGGGCGGAATGGAGCCTCTTCATAGAAGGGCACGGAGAAGGCGTTGCAGCCAAAAATGTGTTTCTGTTGGAAGGCCGCAAATTTGCCGTACACGTCGTTCTCCTTCAGCACCGAGGCATAGGTGAAGTTCTGTGGGCGGCTGTATTTGATAATCCAGATGTCGGCATCCCTGCCTTCCAGCAACACTTTCTCGAGCGACAATGGCTGGCTGCCTTTGGCATCGTCGCTTGCAATGCTGAAGTCTGCTCCGGCATCCCTGTAGAGCGCGCCGTAGATGCTGGCTCCGCCAGGTATGTACCAGGTGTTGCCGTTGAGCATATCGGCCAGCAGTTTGGGGTGAGTCTTTTCCTTGGCGGCCAGAGCCTTGAGCTCATTATAGTTTTTCTCGATTTCATCGAAGAGTTTGTCTGCTTCAGCTTCGCGGCCCACCAGCATGCCGTAGAATCTCATCCACTCGGCGCGTCCCAAGGCTGAGGTCTCCATGTAGTCGGCGCATTCAATGATGGGGATGCCCGTCTTTTCGAGCAGTCCGTAGCTGGCACCCTCAAAGGGCGACATCAGCAGGGCGTCGGTGCGCAGCTGGGCAATCATCTCCACGTTGGGGTTGAGTCCGCTGCCTACGTCTTTGATGCGGCCGCTCTTGATCTGGGCTTGCACTGCGGAATTGAGGATGTATTTTCCTTCGCAGATGCTGCTTATATGATCCAACACTCCCAGTTTGTGCATCAGCCCGGCATGCACTGAGGTGCTGATGCAGAGTCTTTTCAGTGGCACCCTGATGACGGTGGCACCCTCAGGAACGGAGGAAGCATCGCCGCCGCTGTCCACCAGCGCATATTGATGCAGCACGGCACCGTCCTTCCACGGATCGCTCACCGTGGCCAGCCTATAGCCGTCGTGCTGCTCTATCTTGAGTAGCTTGGCATAGCGCAGGGCAATGGCAGTGCCGGCTTTGTTGCCGACACTGCCTCCACAGCCTGTGAGCATAGCCACGCAGGCGATGCTCACTACATATGTAATGAAACGATACACTTATTTAGTAAGGAAAACAATTCTGCCGGCGCTGATGCCAACGGGGAACTGGTCGAGCTTCATGCCGTCAGCGCTGAAGCGGTAGCAGGTGCCGTTGCTGTTGTAGTCTGCGCCGTAGTAGCCGCCGCCGTAGTCAATCTCAGCATAACCGGTGATGTAGATGTCGCCGTTCTGCGGATTGGCAGCGATGGCGCAGGGATAGACCACGGGCTTGTCGAAGACGAGGTTCTCTACTTTCTGGTCGGTGGCAGAGATGCGGCCGTAGGTTACTTCAGTCTTGTAGTAGTTGTTGTCGATGAAATAGATATAGTCCTTTCCGGCTGCGCTGATGGTAGCTTCTACCAACTTGGTGGCAGTTCCGTCAGTGGCGAGGGCATAGATGGCGGGGTTGACCTTGTAGGTATAGTCGTCGTTGTATTCGCCGCTGCAGCCCAGGTAGAGCTGGCCGTGTACGCTGAAGATCTCCACGGGGTTTACGGGCACGTCGAGGGTAGCGTCAACGGTGAAGTTGGCGAGGTCAATCTTGGTAACGGTGTTGCCGCTACCGTAGCCGGAGTTGGCTACATAGAGCTTGCCGTTTTGGATGGCCATAGCCTCGGGGTAGGTGCCGGTCTCAGCGGTGCCTACTATTTCGAGGGTGGTGGTGTCAATCTTGGTTACGTTGTTGCCGTAGAAGGAGGTAACGTAGATGTAGCCGCCGTCGGCAACAATCCTGCGTGCGCCGCTCAGGCTGATCTGCTTGATGCTCTTGGCGGTCTGGGCATTAGCCACCTCCAGCACGTTCTCGTCGGTGTTGGCAATGTAGAGCTTGCTGCCGTAAATGGCTGCATCGTTGGCTGTGCCGCCGAATGCGCGTTCGTTCACTGCCTCAAAGAGACCGTTGGTGTAGTCGCTGGTGGCGGGGTTGTAGTAGGTCAGGTCACCGTTGAGGCCGCTGTAGTAGTTGCCCTGGCTGAGCACGTAAACACCGGTCACATTAACGCTCGGCTCCACGGGGTCGATGATGGGCTTGTTGTTGTCGTCATCGCTACATGCTGTCATGCCGAAGGCGCAGACAGCCATCAAAGCAAATTTCAAAAGCTTTTTCATAGAATTGGTAATTTTTAAAGGGTTTTTAAATAATGTGTTTTTCAACTATCAACTATATACAACAAATTTTCAGTTATCAGTGGTTTACATTTCCCACCTCACCATGCAGCGCCATCCGGTGCCGGGCATGGGGTAGGCTGTGATTACCTCATATTGCTTGTTGAGCAGGTTGCTTATGCTGAGCGAGGCGGTGAGTCGCTGGCGGCCCTTGAGCTGAAATTCGCGGAAGAGGCTGGTGCCCAGTTCCGCATAGCCGCCCAGACTGGTGCTTTTGGTGTGCTCGTTGGTGGCCCATCGCTTGCTGACTCCGTATGACGTCAGCGAGATGTTGACCCATGGGTTTCGCCATGTGATGGCGGCGCTGTAGTTGTGCTTGGGGGTGTAGGCTATCTGCTTGCCGTAGGAGGAGGCTCCCCGCGAGGAGCGGTCTTCCGCGTTCATATATGAGTAATGGCCCTGCGCCTCCAGGGCGTGGCCATCGGCAATGTCATATTTGGCGGCGAGACTCAGGTCAATGCCCTTCACCCTTACTTTGGCTGCGTTTACGTTGCGCGAGATGAAGAGGTTGAAGGGTATGCACACAATCTTGTCCTTCACCTTGTTTATATAGCCGTCGATGGTCATCGAGCCGCTGAGTCGCTGGCTTATGCGGCCCTGCCATGTGATGCCGGCGTTCCATTGGCTGGTGCGCTCGGGCTTCAGGTTGGTGTCGCCGCGGTGGTAGAAGTATAGCTCATTAAACGAGGGCATGCGGAAAATGTCCTTCCACATCAGCCTGGCCTGCCATCCGCTGCCCAGGCGCACTGAGGTGCTGAGGCTGGGGCTCCAGTGGCGGTAGTCGGAGGCTGCCGTGCCGCGTTCGGCATGGTTGATGTAGGCGGAGTGCAGAATGCGGGCCATGGCAGACAAAAAACCGCGGTTCCATCGGGCAGAAAGGGTGTTGAGCCATGCCGTGCGGCTGGGCTTGACATCTGGCGCCATGGGGCAGTGGCAGTTGAGGTCGTTGTGCAGATAGTCGCTGGCGTAGCTGAAGCGCAGGCTCTCGGTGGCATTCCACAGCGCCGCGGCGGTTAGGTAGCCCTCGCGCTGCCAGTAGTTGCCGTCCATGTTGCCTTCGGGGTATAGCCTGTCGCGGTAGTCAGTGTTGGCCCAGTTCCATTTGGCCGCGGCCTTGAGCTGCCAGCGGGGGCTCAGCACCCCGCGATATTGCAGCTGGCCGAAGGCTGTGCGTTCGCGCAGCTGCTGCTGGCTGTCGTCGGTGTAGTATCGCACCACTCCGGGCAGCTGGCGGTCGTTGTCATAGTAGTATAGCTTGAGGTTGAGGCTGTGGCTGTCGCTGAAGGCGTAGCGCATGTTCAGTTCGGCGTGGCCCTGATTCATCAGGGAGTGGACGCGGTGCTTGTGGATGCGCTCCTTTATATTATATATGGTAAAGGGGTAGTCGTTCTCGGCATAGACATAGTCGGCCAGCACGTTGACGCCCACCTTGCCCCAGGATTTCTCTGCGCTCAGCGTGGGACTGACGTAGCCCCAGGCTCCCATCACGGCTTGCGCCGTGAGGTGGAGGTCGTGATCCCTGTGGCTGACACCCTGGGTGCTGATGGTCAGCAGGCTGGGCATCACGGCTTCGCGGGCGGCAATGAATATGTCGTTGCCTTCGCCAATCAGTAGGTCGAGCTGCTTCACTCCATTGAGGGTGTAGCGCTGCAGGTCAATCTGGCCGGTCTGCACGTCGCTCAGTGGCACTCCGTCGTAGCTCACGCCGGTGAACTGGGCTCCTAGTCCGCGTATGCTGACGGTCTTGAGGCCGCCGGCGCCGCCGTAGTCGTGGAGGGTTACTCCGGCCATGTGGCGCACGGCGTCGCTCACCGAGCTGGCGCCCATCTGTTCCATATCCCTGGCGGTGAACGTCTGTTCGGGGGCTGAGTTGCTGACGGCTTTCTGCCTGCTGCTGCCGCTAACCTTAACCTCACCCAGCCGACGGCTCCTGAGAGTGTCGGCCTGCTGTCCGTTGGCGGCGTAGCCCACAAGGCATAGCACGAGAGCAAACACAGCGAGTGCGTGTCTTAAGCAGAAGAAATGTTGCATAGTTAACATCGGCCTTTCCTCGAGGCCGTGGATAGTCTTCACCAAGGCAGGTCTTCTGACTTGCTCCCAGCGTCTCGCGCCTTCCCAAGCCTTCGGGGCTCAGTGGCATGTCGTGCGGGCGAAGCAACAAATGGAGCTTACAGCAGCGGGACTGTCGGGGATTTTCACCCCGTTCCCTTTTAATTGCGTGGATGCGCAGGGCATCCGTACAAACCTTGACGCGGCAAAATTAGTAAAAAAATCTGTAACAGAGTATTTCCGTGCGGTTTTTTGTAAAAACAGGGTGTTATTTTCCTTCCACCATTTGTCCGTTGACGGCTATGCCCTGTGCATTGATATGCAGTCGCTCGTTGGGGCGCGAGCTGGTGTAGAAGATGACTTGGGCCTTGCCTTCAGGAGAGGTGACGAGCGACGGATTCCAATAGAGGGTGCGGCGGTGGTCGGTGTCGGTGGGAATGTCCTGCTGGCGGTAGTCAGGACTGTAGAACTCGGTGCAGAGCGAGTATCCGTGGAGGTTGATCCATCGGGTGCCGCGGCGGTAGCTGTTAGGCTCGCGCATGTCGGTTCGGGTGTAGAGGAAGAATACTACGCGGGCGCTGGGCATGGGGTTGTTGGCATCGCGCAGGGTGTGCTGCAGTATGTTGCTGGCCACGGCCTCGTTATCCACTATGCTGAGCGACTGAAACCGGTTCATGGCATAGTTGCTGCCTGTCAGGGCTTCGCCCTCAGTGGGATAGGCAGCGGTCATCGATGCACCGGGGAAGTTGTTGTCCACCACTACCACCACTTGGCGGCCCCTGTACCACATCTCACCGGTGGTGATGTCGTAGTAGAAATTTTTGTTGCTCTTCGAGAGCCACTCCCACACCACGGGTACTTCCTCGCCTTGGTCGAGGTAGCGGTCGAGCTCGTTGCGCAGGTTGTAGAATATGGCGGCGCTGCCCTTGGTGGCGCTTTCGCCGCCCATCCATGTGAATCGGGCTCCAGGATTGTAGCCCGGCCTCTTCTTGCCCTTCACGGTTACTTCGCCAAGTTGGATGAGGCGCGAGACTTGGTCGGGAATAGTGTCCTGCCACTCAAAGGTGGCGGGCTCGTGTGCCAGCGCATCGACGCGGCTCTCCATGATGGCCACGCTGGAGGCTGTCTGCAGTGGCTCGTAGGGCATGGCAGCGGGGGCAAAGTCGCGGTCGAGCATGAAATGGGTATATACGCGCTTATCCTTATTGTTGGTCACGGTCATCACGGTGGGGGCGTCGTCGTTGAAGTCGGGCAGCTGCACGGCGAAGCGGCCGATGCTGTCGGTCTGTACGCTGAAGACCTTGGTGCCGTTGATGGTCTGCATCAGGAAGTTGACGTCCAGGCTCCCCTCGCGCTCCAGGCTGTGCTCGGCGGCCTTGGTGCTGCTTAGGGTGCCGATGAGGGTGAGGCCGTCCTCGGCGGGTTGCTTTAGTTGGAAGGGCTCCACGCCGCTCATCTCCTGCCATTGGTATCTGCGCCAGCCCTGCACCATCAGCAGCAGGTCGAGGGCATGGCGGTGAGCCTCGTCAGCGGATTCAAAGTAGTAGTCGGGATTGTGGATATAGCCTTTGAGCTCGGAGCTGAGCAGCATCTCCACCCATAGCCCGTGGCTGTCGGGGCCCACCTCGGTAGCGGCATCGCGTACGGCCAGCGAGAAGTCGGCCTGCAGGGGCTGGCCCTCGCTGTCGTGGAGGCTGATGTCGAGCACTACGGGCTGGAAGGGGTGATAGACCTCTTGGTTTTGCCTGATCTCCATCTTTGGCGCTGCCTTGTGGGGCTCCACCCATACCAGCCTCTCGCTGAGCACCAGGCCCTCGGCGGTGAAGAGGGTGATTTGGGCGATTCCATCGCGTAGTTTGCCGTAGGGGATGTTTATTATCGTCTCATGGTCGGGAGTGACGGTGTTGAAGTAGAGGAGTGTGCCGCGGCACGTCACGCTGAGGCCCAGCGTGCGCCCCGTTATGCCCTGCGAGGGGCGCAAGGTGATGTCGAGTCCATTGCTGCTGGAGCAGGTGGTGCTGATGTCGCAGCCCTCCAGGCGCGGCGAGGGTAGGTTGAAGCGTACGCTGCCGTCGGCTTCGGTCTTAACCTCGGCATAGCCGCCAGTCCATGTGGCAGGCAATAGAAAATCGCCCATTCCATCGTGGAGAACGTGGGACTCCGCTATGGTCTGGCCGTCGTTGCTATGGATGCTGAGAGCGCAGTCGGCGGGCAGCCCCTGACGGTCGGTGAGCTTGTAGGCCACGCGTGAAGGTACGCCGCGGGTGATGTGGCCTCCCTCGGGGTAGAAGGTTAGCATGAGATCTTTAGAGGCCAATGTGCCGTCGGTGGCCATCGGCTCGGGCGCAGGGCGTGTCTCGGGGCCGGGGTTAGGGTCGTAGTCGTATTCGTGGAGCACCATGCCCGTGAAATTGACGGTGTCCTTGGGTTGCTCAAAGATGGGTATGACGCGCGAGTAGATGTAGGCCTGGTCCCAGTTTAGCATGGCGCGGGTGTAGGCTCGCAGCTCGTAGAATCCCTGATGGCACTCTGTGGGGTTGAGGTCGAAGTCGCCGTAAGTGCGGCCGTTGTCCACTCTCAGTGTCTTGCGCTCCACCAGCTGGCCGTCGGGGTTGAGCAGCTCCACATAGAGCACCTTGCTCATGTCGGTGGGCAGCAGGCTGGCGGCCTTGAAGACGTAGGCTTTAAACCACAGGTGCTCGCCGGCTATGTAGCCGTTGTTGTCGAGGTGCAGATAAACTTTCTCCTGGGTGAAATTGTTGTTGTAGGTCAGCATGTTGCCGGCAAACAGGGCCATGCGCCTGAGGGCGGTGCTGTCGGTGGTCTCGGCGGCCTCGGGGCGCACTGATGCCGTGGCAGAGACGAGTGCGAAGGCTACGGCCAATAGGGTGAGGAGTGCTCTTTTCATACTTAGGATTGTCTAGCAGACGGTCTTTTCTTTCTGCAAAGGTAAGACGATTTCCATAAAAGCGGAGAAAAAAGGAGTGTTTTTCTGACAAAAGCCACCTTTAGTCCGGCGGCAGAGGATTTGCGCCCCTGCGGAGCCAAACAGAGAGCGTGCCCGCAAATTATGATGCTGAGTGGAGAAAGCCAATCTCCGAGCTCGCCGGATTTCGTCGCGCAGAGCCTGAATTTCGTTGCGCAGAAGTTGAATTTTAATCGCGAACAAACGGAAATTTAATCGCGATTTAACGGAAATTTAATCGCGATTTATTTTCAATTTCCTCGCGTTTAAATTCAGCGAGCACGGCTCAAATCTCCGCGAGCTCGTCACAAAAACTGCTGCGCTCGGGAGTAAAATAGCTGCCCCCGGGAGTAAAATTTCTGCCACCGATGCAAAATTTGATAAGGTCGGCACTGTTTTCTGTGTTCGCGGGATTAAAATCGGCGGCCGTGTAATTGGGGCTGTGCCTTGTGTGGACCATCTGCCGCGCAGGTACATTTCTGCGCCGGGGGAGGTCATGATGTGCGGCAAAAGTGCATAATATTTCTTTTTTCACCATATATATAAGGTGGGGAACAAAAAAATGCTTAACTTCGCGCCGCACAATCCCCCTAAAGGGGTAGAGAACAGATAGCAGATAACAGAGAATAGAAAAAAGAACCCCTTTTATCCCCCTAAATGGGAGTGTAAAAATAGTGAATTTACGATTCTTTTTCAACTAACAACTATACAGCAACAAGTAATGGAACAAAAGAAACTTTTTTCTGATTTCGCGCCCGTTAGCAAGCAGGAATGGCTGGATAAGATCCAGGTGGACCTGAAGGGCGCCGATTTCAACAAGAAGATGGTGTGGCGCACCAATGAGGGATTCAGCGTGCAGCCGTTCTATCAGCAGGAGGACGTTAAGGACCTCCCCCTGATGAATGCCCTGCCCGGCGAATTTCCCTATGTGCGCGGCAACAAGGCTGACGAGAACACATGGTTCGTACGTCAGAACATCTGTGTGGAAGATGCCAAGGAGGCTAACGCCAAGGCCCTTGACATTCTCAACAAGGGCATCGACTCGCTTGGATTCTGCGTGCCTGCCGATAAGCTGAGCGCTGAGTTCATCGAGACCCTGCTCAGCGGTATTTATGCCGATTGCGTGGAGCTCAACTTCAAGACCTGTCAGCGTCACGCCGTAGAGCTGGCTAAGCTGCTGGCCGACTACTTCGACAAGAAGGGCTACGACAAGGCCAACATCTGCGGATCCATCAGCTTCGATCCCATTGAGCGCATGCTCGTCAAGGGCAAGGACACCTCCGCCTTGGTGGGCGAGGGCAAGGCTATGATTGAGGCCCTCAAGGACTATCCCAAGTTCCGCGCCATCGCCGTCAATGCCTTCAGGCTTACCGACAGCGGTGCGTTCAGCTATCAGGAGCTCGGCTACGCCCTGGCTTGGGGCAACGAGTATCTGCAGCAGTTGGTTGACGCCGGCGTGCCTGCTGAGCAGGCTGCCCAGAACATCAAGTTCAATATGGGTATCAACGGCGTTTACTTCATGGAGATTGCCAAGTTCCGCGCCGCCCGCATGCTGTGGGCTCAGATCGTGAGCCAGTACACCGAGTGTAAGGAGAGCGCCAAGATGCACGTATGTGCCAGCACTACCACTTTCAACCTCACCCTCTTCGATAGCTATGTCAATATGCTGCGCACCCAGACGGAGACCATGTCTGCCGCCCTGGCCGGAGTGGAGAGTATCGTGGTTACTCCCTTCGATGAGACCTTTGAGGTACCCACCGACTTTGCCGAGCGCATAGCCCGCAACCAGCAGCTCCTGCTTAAGGAGGAGTGCCACTTCAATAAGATTGTGGACGTGGCCGGTGGCAGCTATTTCATCGAGCACCTTACCGACGCCCTGGCCGAGCAGGCCTGGAAACTCTTCCTCAGCGTGGAGGAGGAGGGCGGTTTCCTCAAGGCTGCCCAGGAGGGTAAGATTCAGGAGGCCATCAACGAGACCAACAAGCAGCGTCATGCCAATGCCGGCAAGCGTAAGGAGTTTATCCTCGGCACCAATCAGTTCCCCAACTTCACCGAGAAGAGCGAGGGCAAGACGCCGATGGAGTGCTGCTGCGCATGCAAGCATCAGGACGATGCCGACATACCCGCCATCAAGCCCACCCGTCTGGCCAGCGACTTCGAGGCTCTGCGCCTCAAGACCGAGCAGGCCGAGAAGGTGCCCGTGGCATTCATGCTCACCATCGGCAACCTGGCCATGCGTCAGGCCCGCGCCCAGTTCAGCTGCAACTTCCTTGCTGCCGCAGGCTACAAGGTGATCGACAACCTTGGCTTTGAGAGCGTGGAGGCCGGTGCCGAGGCTGCCCGCAAGGCCGGTGCTGACATCGTGGTGCTCTGCTCCAGCGACGATGAGTATGCTGAGTACGGCGTACCAGCCTTCAAGGCCGTGGGCGACAGCGCCCTGTTCGTCATTGCCGGTGCCCCCGCATGCAGCGACGAGCTTAAGGCTGCCGGAATCGAGAACTTTATCCATGTGCGTGTGGACCAGCTCCAGACACTCAAAGAGTTTAACGCTAAACTGGGAATCTAAGCCATGAGAAAGACATTCAACAACATAGATATTTTTGCTGGCATTCAGAAGAAGAACGGCCAGCAGTGGCAGAAGGAGCAGGGCATTACCGCCAATTGGAAGACTCCCGAGCAGATTGATATCCAGCCCGTCTATACCCGCGAGGATCTGGAGGGCATGGAGCACCTTGACTTCGCAGCCGGCATCCCACCATTCCTGCGCGGTCCCTACAGCATGATGTACCCTTTCCGCCCGTGGACTATCCGTCAGTATGCCGGTTTCTCCACCGCTGAGGAGAGCAACGCTTTCTATCGCCGCAACCTGGCCAGTGGCCAGAAGGGCCTCTCCGTGGCCTTCGACCTCCCCACCCACCGCGGCTACGACCCCGACAATGAGCGCGTGGTCGGCGACGTGGGTAAGGCAGGCGTGAGCATATGCTCGCTGGAGAATATGAAGGTGCTCTTCGCCGGCATCCCCCTCAACAAGATGTCCGTCTCCATGACCATGAACGGCGCCGTGCTGCCCGTGCTCGCATTCTATATCAACGCCGGACTGGAGCAGGGAGCCAAGCTCGAGGAGATGGCTGGTACCATCCAGAATGATATTCTCAAGGAGTTTATGGTGCGCAATACCTACATCTATCCGCCCGCATTCTCCATGAAGATTATTGCCGACATCTTCGAGTTCACCTCGCAGAAGATGCCTAAGTTCAACTCCATCTCTATCTCCGGCTATCACATGCAGGAGGCCGGCGCCACCGCCGACATCGAGCTGGCCTACACCTTGGCCGACGGTATCGACTACCTCCGCGCCGGTGTCAACGCCGGTATCGACGTGGATGCCTTCGCACCGCGACTCAGCTTCTTCTGGGCTATCGGTGTCAACCACTTCATGGAGATTGCCAAGATGCGTGCAGGCCGTCTGCTCTGGGCCAAGATAGTCAAGAGCTTCGGTGCCAAGAACCCCAAGTCCATGGCTTTGCGTACCCACTCCCAGACTTCCGGATGGAGCCTCACCGAGCAGGATCCCTTCAACAATGTGGGCCGCACCTGTATCGAGGCTATGGCAGCCGTGCTGGGTCACACCCAGAGCCTCCACACCAACGCACTGGACGAGGCCATTGCTCTGCCTACCGACTTCTCCGCTCGTATCGCCCGTAACACCCAGATCTATATCCAGAACGAGACTCAGGTCTGCAAGCACATCGATCCGTGGGCAGGCTCCTACTACGTGGAGAAACTCACCGATGAGCTCGCCCGCAAGGCGTGGGCCCATATCGAGGAGATTGAGAGCCTCGGCGGTATGGCTAAGGCCATCGAGACCGGTGTGCCCAAGATGCGTATCGAGGAGGCTGCCGCCCGCACCCAGGGCCGCATCGACACTGGCAAGCAGATTATCGTCGGCATCAATAAGTATCGCCTTGAGCATGAGGACCCCATCGATATTCTCGAGATCGACAATACCGCCGTGCGCAAGCAGCAGGAGGCTTCCTTGGCCGATCTTCGCGCTCACCGCGACGAGGCAGCATGCCATGCCGCCCTGGCAGAGATTACCAAGTGCGTGCAGGAGTTTGCCGATGGTAAGAAGAGTGAAAACAACCTGCTCGACCTCGCCGTCAAGGCCGCCGGTCTGCGCTGTACCCTCGGCGAGATCAGCGACGCATGCGAGGCTGTGGTTGGTCGCTACAAGGCTGTAATCAAAACTATTTCCAACGTGTATTCATCTGAGAGCAAGGAGAGCGACACCTTCCAGGAAGCGCGTCGCCTCACCGAAGAGTTTGCAAAGCGTGAGGGCCGCCGCCCGCGTATCATGATTGCCAAGATGGGCCAGGACGGTCACGACCGTGGAGCCAAGGTGGTAGCCACCGGTTATGCCGACTGCGGCTTCGACGTCGATATGGGTCCGCTCTTCCAGACTCCCGCCGAGTCTGCACGCCAGGCCGTGGAGAACGATGTTGACGCACTCGGCGTCAGCTCCCTCGCAGCCGGTCACAAGACCCTCATCCCCGCCGTCATTGAGGAGCTCAAGAAGCTTGGCCGCGAGGACATCGTCGTTACCGCCGGTGGTGTAATCCCCGTCAATGACTACGACTTCCTCTACAAGGCTGGCGTTGCCGCCATCTTCGGTCCCGGCACTCCCGTTGCCTACTCTGCCGTAGAGCTGATGAAGATTCTCCTCGGCGAACAGGCAGATTAATTTGACAATTAGACAATTTACAAATTACAATTTGGCAGACCGTTGAACTTTACACTCCCCTTTAGGGGGCTTGGGGGCTTAGGCCGTTGGACTCCGGACATGGCTAAATTGTGAAATAGTAAATTGTCAAATTGTGAAATAAAAATGGCTAATCTGATAAGGTGAGACCCTCGTGGTCCCACCTTATTATATATATGCCGGCACAGTCTGAATCTTAATTTACATGAAATTTTTGGTTGTCATTTGGGAAATGGCTACTTTTGCATTGGAAACAAAACTAACGAACACAATGCGTAAAAGAATAATCAAGAGATTTGCAGCTACTCTGCTGGCTATGTTTATGTTATTTGCCGTGGCGCAGGCCGCCGACTATGGTTTTAAGATTGGCGGAGTGAGTGTCACCTCCTCCAACGCCAGCAATGTGACCGGCTCCAATATCAAGGCCCGTGATTCATCGAAACCTTACTCGGTGGTGTACGATGCAGGTACAAATACCGTAACCCTTACGAACATCAGTATCATACGTAGTGGCAAGGACAACCGAGCCATCCTAAACGAGAGCAACGCAGGACTGACCGTTGTCTTCAATGGCGAGAACTTCCTCTCCGCCGAGAACTCCTCTCCAGTGAGGATAAACGCCGAAACCACTATAAAATGTGCCGGCGGTGCCTCGGGGGCCGTGACAAAAATCTATGGCGACGAGGAGGACGCCATCACGGTGGGCAACGACAAAACTTTCTGTAAAATTATAGACGCTCACTTGGTGGTTGTCGCCTTGTCAAGCGATGCCATCTGTGCTACTTCTCAGAAGCAGTACCTGTTCATTAGCAACAGCAATATCGATTTTAGGACTCAAGCATCGGACGGCCACGCCCTGTATAATTTCTATTATGTGGAAATGGGGAGTTCCAATATCTCTTTTATGGCACCTGACAGTGCCAACGTCTTTGCCGACAACAAGAATATATACATGAATGACGACATGGAGTTTGCCGGTCCCCAGGCAGGAGGATTTACGTCTGGTCGCGTCAGAGACAATCCTTATTATGATAAGAGCAAAGGCTTTGTGCTGGAAAAGGCACGCTACACACTGGTTTCAGAAGTGCCTGACGAGAAACTGCGTGAACGAATAGCTTATGCTGCACGAGCTAAGTATTCGTCGCAGAGAAACAGTACCAATATTTATGCTAAGCGGTACACCTACCTCTTTCCCAGCGATATAGAATACCTGACGACGCTGAATGCAAGTGGCGAAGGCATTTCTAATGCTAAAGGCATAAGTTTATTGACCAAGCTCGTGACGCTAAATATCAGCAACAACAAACTGACGTCTATAAACCTAAGCTATAATACCGCGCTGCAGAACCTTAACTGCAGCAACAACAAACTGACGTCTATAAACCTAAGCTATAATACCGCGCTGCAGAACCTTAACTGCAGCAACAATCAGTTGACTGCGCTTTACGTGAGTGGCAACACTCAGCTGAAGCAGTTGAATTGCAGCAGCAACAGTATTACTAAATTAACTGCTAATTGTAAGGACCTGGAGGTCCTCAAGTGTGACAACAACCAAATTGCCAGCCTTGACCTGTCTGCAAGCAGCAAGCTGCAGGAGCTGGATTGCCACACCAACGAGCTGACGTCGCTGACGCTCAGCACCAGTTGCCCATCCCTGACGGCTCTTCGTTGTTATGAAAACAAACTGACAGGATCAGTTGTGACGTCTGTTATTAACAGCTTGCCCAGCTCGGCGAATAAGCAGCTGTACATGGTTTATCACAAAGCGGGGTATTACGACGGCAACCAGTGTACTGCCGAGCAGGTGCAGAGCGCAAAGAATAAGGGGTGGACCGTTCTCCATTACGACGACAGGCAGGGCGAAGGCGCATGGAATCCCACCAGCGGGTGTGACATCTACCAGCTGACGCTGGGCGGAGCTCAGGTAAGTAGCTATAACTGCAGTGACCTGGGCAGCGGTGCCAGCTATAATCCTTCCACAAAGGTTCTTACCCTCAAAGGTGGAAATATACCGAGTAATTGTTTTGGACTAACCGATCGCCACGGACTCTATAGCGCAGTCGATGGCCTGACGATAGATGTGCAGGGGAAGACGACTATCACAGGTATTAACCAAAATAATGATTATAGTATCGACAAAGCCTACCATGCAATGCGCCTCGATGCCAGTGCCAGCATTGCGGGCAATGATACGCTCGAACTGGAATATTATTTCGGCAGCACTGATGCCACCGCTGCTATCTATGCTAAAGATTCAAGGGTACATCTTACCATTGGCGGCAACGTGGTGGTAAGTGCGAAAGGAATACGTTGCGGCATGTGGGGAGGTGGCAACCTTACGATAGGGGATAATGCGACGGTGACTGCTGACAATTATTGGTTGGAAGATATAAGCCCTATCTACAATTGGAAGGACATAATCTTTGATGGCCGCTATCGCGTAACCGAGCCGAATGGTGCCTACTATAAGGACAATAAGTTCTATGAGTACCAAGGAAAATTGTTGGTAGGAGAGACTCTGACAATCAAGCGGATTGCCCGTGGCGACGTCAACTGTGATGGACAAATCAATAGCGCAGACGTAGTCAGCATCTACAACTATATTCTCAAAGGTACAGCTTCCACCATCAGGCTGGAGGATGCTGACGTTAATGGCGTCGATGAAGTAAACTCCGCCGACGTGGTAGATGTCTATAACATTATTATCTCAGGGAAATAAAGTTATTGCTGTCCGCTAAAACTTAGGCAATGATGTAGAGTTGGCACGGGCAATAGCTCAAAACAATCTGCCTGACTGCTTAATCAAAGAAAACCGAAATCACAGTTTCTTTTGGTTTACGGTTTACCGTTATCGTTTTTCCTGTAAATGGCTAAATTGTACATAAATAGTGCATTGTACATTGTCAATTTGTACATATCCGTAATATGGTCTCCGCGTGCGCTGAACCTTATTAAATAATATAATGCGCGATAGCAAGATATATTTCAGGATAGTCGGAATTTCTGTAGGAGAAGAAAATATACCGCCGACACTCGCTTTGTGTGAGTGCCGGCGGTACATGTGTATGTGCGACAGTATTATCTGATGAAAATCTTCTGCGTGGTGCCATTGGGATAGCGGATGATATTTACGCCTATCTGCAAGTCGTTGAGTTTCTTGCCGTCGAGAGAATAAATCTCATACTCTCCGAGGGCAAGACCCTTACCTGCAGCGGCGATGCCGGTGATGTAAGCGTTGACTGTCACGTCGTGGTCGGGCATCCTGTTGGGAATATCCTCCCATGTTGGTTTGTCCCGAGCGCCGTCAGCTTTAATTTTCACGATGTTAGCGTAAGTTTGTGTGACTTTTTTGCTGCAATATGTCTATTTCTGGCCTTTGCCTCCACTGCCTCCACGATGGCATCCCCCCCTGCAAACATTGACTGCCATTACATTTCTTCCACTTTATTGAGGCAGTGGAAGAAAAAATCGCAAATAAAATTTTCATAATAAAAAGAGGGAAACTCCCTCGCGAAATTCCCCTACTTTTATCAGAATATATTATCTCACATTCTTTCTCTAATATAGGAATCCCTCCAGCCACAGAGGCAATTTATTTCCAACGGGGAACTCCATTGAATCGGCCAGCACGTATGAATTGGGATTGTCAGCTATCTGCTCAAAAGACTTCTCCTCACCACCAAGAAAAGCTTATTGCAATAGCCAAAAATGTGTGCAAAAAGATTATCAATGTAAGCGAATATTCGAATAAATCGCTTATTGAAGTAATCGTTTGGGACAATTATGGGGGGATAAAATACAAAATTCGCCGGCATCCGTAAAAGAGTGTCGGCGAATAATGTTTGTATGAAGACGGACTATGCAGCTTTATCGCTCAGAAAGACTTTTGTCCCAGGTCTTCTTCTTGGCTATAGTCCTCCTCCCAGAAGGAATTGCCACAGAACTTCTTGGACTCGGCTACGCCGTGCTCCTCGTCATTGCCCTTGGAGAGGCAGAGCATGGAGCGGACATGCAGCATAAAAAACTTACATTCAGGAATAATATATTTCTTTTTCATTTGATTTTTGTTTTCTGGAATTTAACGGACTACTATCTTCTGAGTCTTGCCATTGTTTAGTTTTACGATGTTGAGACCCTTTTGCAGAGCAGTTAGTTTTACTCCACTGACATCGTAAATGGCTTCAATCTCTGCATCCTCATTGATGAGACTGTTTACAACAGTGAAGTCATCGTCTTCCGTTGCAATATTGAACACCTTGGAGGAGTTGTTGCCTGTGTAAGTAAAGTATGCTCGGAACGGATTTACAGTCAGAGAATTCGTAGCTTGATGGAACTGGTCTTTGCTAATATAGTAACTCTTGGCCAGTTCGGCGGGGTCGGTGATAATCAGTTTCTCGTAAGTGCCTATTAGTTTCAGATTCCCACTGGTGGGCATCACGGCAGTGCCTTGCACAGCGACATTGGCGCCTATTGCGTCAACGGTGCTTCCGCCACCGATATTCTCGAACACTGCGGGAGTGCCTGCGGCAATCTCCGTCTCTTCGGTGAGGTAGAGGGTGCTGCCCTCCACGCGGTCGAGGGTGTAGTACTTCACGGTCGCATCGCTGCTCACTGCGTATGGCAGGCATATAGTGCCGAAGCGCGAGGTTGTGTTGCGCTCATAGGTGGCATTTTCGGCGGTGAACGCCTTTGGCGCGCCGAACGCGCTGCCGTCTGTGATGACAAGGCTTTGACAGATTCCGTCGTTCACGATATTGTTGCCCGTAATACCAGAGTTGGCAGGAACAAACACCAGCATATTACCGTTCTGTATATTTGCTATATCACTTGCGGTAATACCCTCAAATGTGGCATATGTCATGTCAATATTAGAGACATTGCTTATTTCATCTTTTATGGCCTCAATATCTGCTTCTGTTATTGTGCCCTTAACTTCTGCATTACCATCTGTAATATCTAATGTATAGTCTATTTCACTGATGTTGGAGAATCTCTTCCATATAGTCGCAGACTGGTATAGTTCCTTACATCCCTTGGGGACTTTCAATGGTACAGAAAAGTCAGAGAATGCTTTAATGAGGTGAACTTGTGGCGGCGTTGTTGCCTTTACTACTATTTGCCGCAATGACGTGCATCCATCAAAAGCATACGTGCCAATATATTCCATCCCACTTCCAATGACAACTGTCTCAAGTCCCGAACTGTCGAAAGCATCATACTCTATTCTCTTTATCTGCGAAGGAATAGAAAGATGCTTCAAATTTGGGCAAAGGCAAAACGAATGATGCTCAATCGATGTTACTTTGGGGGGGAAGGTGAAACTGGCAATTCCCGATTGATCAAAGGCTTGTCCGCTTATATATTCTATGCTTGAAGGTAAATCTATAGAAGTAAGTGCTGTACACATATCAAACATACATTCGCTAAGAGCAGTTACTCCTTCCGGTATATTGATGGATTCAAGTTTAGGACATTGAGCAAATGCGGCTCTACCAAAATGTTTTATCGTAGGTGGTAATACCACAGAAACAAGGTTCTGATTACCAGCAAAGGCATTTTCACTGATTGATGTTACCGTATAACCTTGTATTTCAGATGGGATGTCTGCTGATTCTACGGTTAATCGAGGAGAATCACTCCCTTCTTGCCAATCCCAACCAAACTCAACCGTCTTTGGTGAGAGGCTTGTCACTACAAAGGGGAACTTCACGCTATCCACCTCAGCATAAAAACGTCGTCCTAGCTCATAAGGATAATATTCATGATGTGCGAAAAACTTCCATGGCGTTGCATTTTTGTAGTATTCACCATGCCAATCTAAAACCTGTAGTACACAATTCGTATAGGTTGTTTCGTCGAAAGGTTCAAAAGTATTTTGTGTCCATCCTTTTAACATCAGTCTCGTCAATGAGGTGCAACCTTGGAATGCCCCCCATCCAAAACCTGAGACATTAAACGGGATTTCCACTTCTGTCACCTGACTACAGTCCTTAAAGGCTATGGCTGCGATGTATGCAACCGATAAGCCATGAACCTCTTCAGGAATGAATACAGCTCCCTGTGTATTGACATCAATGGCAGGATGCTCTCCATCCCCCAGTTGGCAAGTACCCTCACCTGTTTTGACAAAAGTCATTGTCACGCCCTTATGTTCTATTGTAAAGGTCGTCTGAGATAGTTCATCCGCAGTAACCTGATATGCTGCCATAATGTCAATATTGCCTCCGCTTGTATAAACCAAAGCCTTTAAGAGCTCTTCGTGTGTTAAACTCTTACATTGGAGTAGGCGCGAGATGGCTCCTGCCGCCATCGGGCACGCCATGGACGTTCCGCTCATGCGGACATAGCTACCACCGATATAAGTGCTTAGGATATTCTCGCCAGGAGCCTTCAGTTCATAGCTTTGATTGTCTTCGCAATTGGTATCATAATAGTATGGACTTAAGGTGCGCAACGGGCCGTCGCAATCGAAATTGCTGAAGGATGCCAGCTCACCAGATTCGTTAGTAGCCATCACGCCCATAACATACTTGCTTGCAGCTGGGTAATAAGGTCCATAAAAATTGTTTGAATGACCATGCTGGTAGTTATGATCATTATGGTTGTTCATGCAGACACTCTCATTTCCTGCGGAAGCAAGAAGTATTGCAGAGGAATATGCCAAACTTAACGCATCTTCCAAGGATTGTGATGATTCTGTAGTTGACATACTCATGGATATGATATCTGCACCATTGGCTACAGCATAATCTATTCCCTGAATAAGTAACTCTATTGAGCCAAAGCCTTCACTGTCTAGGATTTTTACAGGCATAATGAGGGCATTGGGATTAGCACCACATATACCTTCGCTATTGTCGCCTACAGCAGCGGCTATTCCTGCACAGTGGGTTCCATGACCAAAGTCATCTTCTACATTTGCATTATTCCCTACGAAATTCCATCCATGGATATCATCTACGAAACCATTCGCATCACTATCGATGCCATCTTTCATTTCATCCTCGTTTTTCCAGATATTTGCAGCTAAATCAGGATGGGTGGTTTCTGTGCCAGAATCAAGAATTGCGATAATCGGTCTGTTAGTATTTACGACTGGTACCTGCCACAGTTCTGGCATATTAATGGCTTGCAGTCCCCATTGTTCACCATATCGGGGTTCGGCAGTATAGTCTGCATAGTCTGCGCACGCCGTTACGATGTAATTAGGTTCTGCATACTCTACATTGTCAAGTGTTTTCAGTTGCTTTATAACGTCTTCCACAGAATGGGCGGAGTCAAATTTCAATACATACAGTTGCGAAATGTCTTTTTGGGGCGATTCTTTTCCTTGGGTAATAAATTGCTTGCTCTTTTGAACCTTTTTACTTGTGAGGGGCATTATAGGCTTAATTTCTATAATACCTATCTCTTCTAACAGGCCATCAAGTTCTGAGTCTGTTTCCTGAACAGAGCGTGACTTGCTACAGTTGTTATCTAATGATATAATTGTTTTTTCTCCCTTAAACTTAACAAGTACCTGTCCTGGCACATAATTAATTTTGGATTGTTGGGGCGCATAGTTATATCTATCCGCGTTTTTGTTGCTTTGTGCAAACAAGTAGGTTATATTAATCGCCATAGAAAGGGCGAAAATAAATAAAAAACGTTTCATTTGTATTGGTTTTAGGAATTAATAAATGTCGATTTGCTGTAATCCCTCAACCAGACGTTAACATTTTGGCATACGAAAATGCGTAGGGATTTGTCCTTACTCATCTTGTTATGAGGCTCTAGCAAAACCTTTAGAGAAATGAATAACAACTGTCACCTACGCCATGTATGTCGCGAACATACTGGCGCAGGGCCGTATGCGAACGTTCAACATACAGGAGGCAATCCGTTTGTCTTCATCCTTCTCTATATAAGGAATTTGCTAGACTTCCATAACAAAGGATAAAGCGCGGAACGCTTCTTCGGTCCCGGGATTTCTCCCCAAGACGCTGCAAAGTTAGGATTTTTTGTTGAAAAACAAATAATTTGACGACAAATTTCTTATTTGTCGCCGTGTTGAAAGTCCGAAAAGCGAAGGCAAAAGTAAAATAGCAACTAGACGAATGTCACACTATCGTTCTGCGAAGTCGGTGATGGTGTGCTGTAGGTATGCGTGAGGGAGTGAAAGAAAGTCTTCCTTGCTTTTTCCTTTAACAGTTCTTTCGCTCTTTATAATCTTTTTGGCATTGAGGTCCTCAACGATGTAGCCGGTGGAGTCGATGAAGGAAATGCCGCCGCTGAAGGTGTGGACAGCGCAAGGATAGGTGTAGCTGCTGCTGAGGACATCGCGGCTGAAGGAAAAATTGCTATGGGGAATACCGAGCTGTCCGAGCAGGGTGGCAGCGAGGTCGGTCTGGTTGCAGATGGCTTCGATGCGGCGCGGCTTTCTGACGGCTCCGCCTGTCCAGATGATGGGGATGCGGTTGCGCTCTGGGTTGGCCTCTGTGATGCCTGCAGGATAGCTGATGCTGTGGTCGGGCAGGATGATTAGCAGGAGATTATTCCACGCGGGGGAGGCTTTGAGCCGAGTCACCAGTTTGCCGATGCAATCGTCGAGGTAGGCCATCGCATTGGCGACATGGTCATTCTTTATCCTGCTGTACGGCACCTGCCAGTCTTCATGGCTGGAGAGGGTTAGGCAGGCGGTGAAGGAGTGAGCCCCCTCTCTCTTCCCCTCATGGGGTAGGACTCTGGCGCCAGGGTTCCCTCCCTTGAGGGGAGGGTTAGGGTGGGGCTTTATAATATTATATAAGGTGTCGAGAGTGATGTGGTCCTGCACACCCCACGAATGGGTGTGGCGTACGGAGAGCGGGAAGGTTTCGTAGCCACGGGCCTGTTGGAAACCGGTGGAGAGGAGATAGCTTTTTGTATTGGTGAAATTGATGTCGCCGCCGTAGAGGAAAAGGGTGCTGTAGCCGTTGGCGACAAGGCTTCTGGCTATGGAGGGAAGGGTGCGGGACTTCTCTGGCAGTTTCATGACGGAGATGTCGGGGAAGGAGGGGTAGCCGCTAAGGGCACATACAAGTCCGCGGTCGGTGCGGAAGGAGTTGGCATAGCAGCGGCTGAAGAAGATCCCTTCCTCGGCCAGATGGTTTAGGTTGGGGGTAAAATTCTTGTCCAAAAAGACGGAACCGCATCCCTCCATGATAATCAGCATGATGTCGGGACGGCGTGTGGTAAGCAGAGTGTCGGAGTTGAGACTCTCCGTTGAATACTGTAACTGAGCGAAAAGGCTATCACATACGGCGGGGTCGTAGAAGCGGTAGAGTTTGTCGAACTTCTGAACCTTGAGCGAGGAACTGAGTAGCGAAAAAGCGGGGTTGACGGCCGAGTGATTAAGGAATTGGTTTTGTGAATAGTAAACGTACCCAACATTCATTGTGGAGCGGCCAATGCCGCCGCGAATCATGAGAAACAATACGCCGCCAGTGATGAGCAAAACAAGGAAAGACAAAGCTTTGTGACCCAGGCTTTCTTTGGGGATTTTTGAAAAGACTGTTCGCGCATCGGACTCTGCATTCCTTCGTCCCAGTGTCTCTGCCATCCTCCACACTTTTTTCAGCGCAAGGAGTAGCAGGACAGTGAGGGTAGCGATGCAGAGAATTGCGACAAGCACAAACCACACAGAAACACTGGCAACGGCTTCTTTGGGACTGTCTATATAATTAAATATGGTAGCGTCGAGCTTGAATTGCCAGAATCTGTAGAGTACCGTGTCAGCCACCAGTATTAAGGACAGCAACGGAGCTATGATGTAGCAGTAAATCTTTGTTGCGACCCGCGGCCATTTGCCGCTAAGCCAGAGGGAAAGAATGCTGACGAGCAACGGGACGCTAGTGAGGTAGGAGGTGGTGGAGAGGTCGAGGGGCAGTCCGTGCCATAGAACAGCAAAGATATCGGTCACGCCAAAATCGTTGCCTTTGGCATTGTAAAGCATAAACACCACCTTCATCATCAGAAAGGTGGTGAGGATAATAATGAAAAACAAACCAAGATATTTGAGGCGCGCTTTCATCCGTCAGCTTTTCAATTCTTCAATTCTTCACCCCTTCAATTTTTCAATTCTTCAACTCTCTTACAGCTGTTGCATGTCGTTGAGTTTCTTGTAGTATTTGCCGAGGGCTATGAGCTCATCGTGGGTGCCGCTTTCCACTATCTGCCCGTCGTGGAGCACATAGATGCGGTCGGCATTTTTGATAGTGGAGAGGCGGTGGGCTATGGCTATGGTGGTGCGAGTCTTCATCAGTCGCTCCAGAGCCTCCTGCACCAGTCGTTCGCTCTCGGTGTCGAGGGCCGAGGTGGCTTCATCAAGGATAAGGATTGGGGGATTCTTGAGGATGGCGCGGGCGATGCTGACGCGCTGGCGCTGACCGCCGCTCAGTCGGCAGCCGCGGTCGCCGATGGAGGTGTCGTAACCGTGCTCCATTTCCATGATAAAATCGTGAGCATTGGCAATCTTGGCTGCCTCTACCACCTGCTCCATCGTGGCGTGCTCCACACCGAAGGCAATGTTGTTGAACACGGTATCATTGAAGAGGATGGCCTCTTGGTTGACATTGCCTATGAGTGAGCGCAGCGACTGGATAGATAGTTGGCGGATGTCCTGTCCGTCGATGAGTATCTGTCCGCTGCTAACGTCGTGGTAGCGCGGTATAAGATCCACCATAGTCGATTTGCCGGAACCTGACTGACCAACCAGAGCGATGGTTTTGCCTTTTGGCACCACGAGGTTGATATTGCTGAGCACCTGCTTGCTCTCATTGTAGCTGAAGCATACGTTGCGCAGCTCGATACTCTCCTTCAATTCGCTGATAGTCTGCGGATTCTCCACTTCCTTGATGTTGTTCTCCGCATTGAGGATTTTGTTGATGCGCTCCATCGAGGCCATACCCTTCTGGATGCTGTAGCCTGCCTTCGAGAGGTCTTTCAGCGGCTGGAGAATGGTGTAGAGAATAACGAGGTAGTATATAAAGGTGCTGGCATCGATGGGTGAATTGCCGGAGAAGATAAGATAGCCGCCGAACCATAGCACTACCACGATCATACAGGTGCCTAGGAATTCGCTGACGGGGTGTGCTGCGCTCTGGCGTATGGCTACGCGCATCGAGGCGTTGCGAAATTCGTTGTTAACTTTCTCGAAGCGCTTATCCATTTTCTTCTCTGCTATGAAAGCCTTGATGATGCGCAGGCCTCCGAGGGTTTCCTCTATCTGACTGATGCCGTCGCTCCACTTGCTCTGCGCATAGAGCGACCTCTGTTTCAGTTTTTTGCCTATGCGGCCGATGCCCATGGCCATGAAAGGTACTACGAGCAGAGTAAACAGCGTAAGCTGCCAGCTGATAGCCAGCAGGGTGCCGAGGTAGATGAGGATGAAAATGGGATTTTTAATCACCATGTCGAGCGACGAGGTAATCGAGGAGTCAATCTCGTTGACATCGGTGCTGGCGCGGGCCAAGATGTCGCCTTTGCGTTCCTCGGAGAAGAAGGATAGGGGCAGGCGGAGAATCTTTTTGTAGATGTCGGCGCGAATGTCGCGGACCACGCCAGTGCGCAGGGGCATAAGGCATGCCGAGCCGCCGAAATAGGCAGCAGTCTTAAATAATGTGAGCACAGCCAAGATGATGCCCAGCATGAGCAGCGTGGTGGCAGGACCGTAGCTGTCTATCATCAGCTGTGAATAGTAGTAACCGTTGTTCTTGGCCGTTTCCAGAAAATCGCCCGTGCCCCATTCGATGAACTGGTAGCGCTCTGTGTTGATTTTGAAAAGAATCTGCAGTATAGGCAGCAGCACTGTGAACGAGAACACGTTAAACAGCGCGGCCAGGATATTGAAGAACAGCGTACCCCCGATATATCGCTTGTAGCGGGAGAAATACTTGCTCATCAAATGGAAGAAATCTTTCATGATTTGTTATTTTCTGCCGAAGTCAGCGGGAATTTCGCCCCATCGGTCGGTGTGCCATTTGAGTATTTTGAATTCTGAGTAGTCGTTGCTGCGTAACCACTGCTCTGCGCGGGCAATCAGCTCGTGCGCTTTTGCGGTCTTGTCGTTGAGTGCAAGTTTGGTCTTGCATTTGCGGGCGTTGATCCAGAGCAGGGCGTTGCGGCTGTCGCTATAGATGGGATATGAGGTACCTTGCTTCTTCTGCAACGCGAGGGCGTGGACTATGGCCAGGAACTCGCCGATATTGTTAGTCGCCATAATCGGGCCGAAGTGGAACAGCTGTATGCCGCTCTTCACATCCACGCCGCGATACTCCATCATGCCTGGATTGCCGCTGCAGGCGGCGTCCACAGCATAGGCATCTTGGATTATTTGAGGTTTGAGGTTTGAGGTTTGAGGTTTAAGGTTTGAGGCTTTGGCGCGAGTGATTGGCGGCGCACCGTCCTCAAATGCCCGTTGTGCCTCCTCCATCGTGGGGAAAGACTTGTAGCGGGCGCCCTCAGCGCCGTGTACCTGCGCCTTGCATTCGTCCCAAGTGAGGTAGATGCCTGGCTTGCGGCCCTGCCACACAACATAGTATTTAGGCTTCTGTTTACTCATTGCCGTACTTGGATTTTGAGTGCCGCATTGTTGCTACATTCGCTCTGGCACCTCTATGCCAAGCAGACGCATGCCGGTGCGTACGATGTTGCTCACCTGCTCTGACAGCACCAGGCGGAGCTGGCGTTTCTCCACGATGGATTCGCCCAAAATGGTGTAGTCATGATAGAACTGATTGTATTCCTTGACAAGGTCGTAGCAGTAGTTGGCGATGGTGCTGGGGCTGTATTCTGCTGCAGCCTGCTGCACAATGGCGGGGAAGTTGGCCATGTGCTGGATGAGGCTTTGCTCTTTATCGTTGACTGGCGTGTCTTCCTTCACTCCCTCGGCAAAGTTGATGCCGGCCTCGGTGGCTTTGCGCAGCACCGAGCGGATGCGGGCGTAGGTGTATTGGATGAACGGGCCGGTATTGCCGTTGAAATCAATGCTCTCGGCGGGATTGAAGAGCATGTTTTTGCGGGCGTCAACCTTGAGAAGGAAATATTTCAGTGCGCCGAGGCCCACGATACGGGCAATCTCGTCCTTTTCCTCCGCGCTCATGTCGGCAAACTTGCCCAGCTCTTCACTGGTCTGGCGGGCGGTGCTAATCATTTCGCTGATGAGGTCATCAGCATCCACTACGGTGCCCTCGCGGCTCTTCATCTTACCGTTGGGCAGCTCCACCATGCCGTAGGAGAAGTGTACCAGGTCCTTGCCCCACTCGAAGCCGAGCTTATCGAGCAGGATGGACAGCACCTTGAAGTGGTAGTTCTGCTCATTGCCTACGACATAGACCATCTTATCTATGGGATAGTCGTCAAAGCGGAGCTTGGCGGTACCGATGTCCTGTGTCATATAGACCGAGGTGCCGTCGGAGCGCAGCAGCAATTTCTCATCCAGCCCTTCGGGACGAAGGTCGGCCCACACGGAGCCGTCGTCATGGCGGGTGAAGATGCCTTTGGCAAGTCCCTCTTCCACCTTGGCCTTGCCTACCAGGTAAGTATCGGATTCATAATATATTTTGTCGAAGCTTACGCCCAGCGCTTTGTAGGTCTGGTCGAATCCGGCGTAAACCCAGTCGTTCATCTTCTTCCACAGAGCGCGAACCTCGGGGTCATTCTGCTCCCACTTTACCAGCATATCGTGAGCCTCTTGGATGAGTGGGGCTTCTTTCTCAGCCTTAGCCTTAGCGGCCTCGTCGTCGAGGCCCTCAGCCTTGAATTGGGTGGTCAGTGCGCTGACCTCTTCGCGGTAGTGCTTGTCGAAGGCCACGTAGTAGTCGCCGATGAGGTGGTCGCCCTTCTTGCCGCTGGTCTCAGGTGTCTCGCCGTTGCCCCAGCGCAGCCATGCCAGCATTGACTTGCAGATATGAATACCGCGGTCGTTGACGATGTTAGTCTTGACTACGCGGTTGCCGGCAGCCTCCATAATCTGGCTGATGGACCATCCCAGCAGGTTGTTGCGCACGTGGCCCAGGTGGAGGGGCTTGTTGGTGTTGGGCGACGAATACTCAATCATTACGAGCGGCGACTGGGTCGTAGGCTTCACCGTGCCGTAGTCGGCGGTGCGGGCTATATTGTTGAGGACCGTGGTCCAGCTGGAGGTGGCTACGCTAAGGTTGAGGAAACCCTTGATGACGTTAAATTTCTCCACCGCTGGCTCATTGTCGGCGAGCCACTGGCCTATCTCTTGGGCGGTGTCCTCGGGCTTCTTACGGGAGATTCGCAGCAAGGGGAATACTACCAGCGTGAGGTGGCCTTCGAACTCTTTCTTTGTTTTTTGCAGCTGCAATTGCTCGGAGCTTACTTCAGCGCCGTACAATTCCTTGACGGCCTTGGCGCAAGCCGATTGTATGACATTCTGAATATCCATTGTCTGTTTTAATGTTGTTTTTCTGTTTCGTTTGTTCTTTTTGTCGATTGGCTATAATAACCCAAATTAAGTTATTTGGCTGCAAAGGTAGTGAAAACCAAGGGTACAACAAAAAAAACGAGTTTGTTTTTTGTGCCGAGGCGAGTTCTGTCTTGTTTTAGCAATAATAAAAGGTGGAGAAAGTAATGCAAAGAATGATAAAAAAAGCCAATAGGTGCGCTAAAAGAAGTGTTATTATGGCTAATGTGGATTTTTTTGTCTAAATTTGCACCCTTAATTGAAAACAGACGCACCATGTTTAAGATGCCCCCTATAACTAAGAACCTGCTGGTGATTAACATACTGATGTTTCTCGCCACGGGTTTGCTGCAGAACAACGGCATAGACCTCAACGACTTGCTGGGCTTGCATTTCTTCAAGTCGGACAGCTTTATGCCTTATCAGCTGCTCACCTATATGTTTATGCACGCCAATTTTGAGCATATCTTCTTCAATATGCTGGCTTTCTGGATGTTTGGGCGTGTGCTGGAGCAGGTGTGGGGCGCCAAGAGGTACCTGATATTCTATCTGGTGTGCGGCGTGGGCGCAGGCTTGTGCCAGGAGCTGGTGCAGTATATTGAGTACGCTAGCTCAGGCATGGCAGAATATAATATGGTGTCGGATGGTGTAAATCAGATACCCATGAAGGAGTACCTGCGCATGTGGACCACCGTGGGCGCTTCGGGTGCCGTCTATGGCATACTGCTGGGCTTTGGCATGACGTTCCCCAACGAGCGCATCTTGCTGCTCATCCCGCCCATGCCGCTCAAGGCTAAGTACCTGGTGATTGGCTACGCAGTGATAGAGTTGCTGTCGGGCCTCGGCTCCAGCGGCAGCAATGTTGCCCACTTCGCCCACTTGGGCGGTATGCTCTTTGGTCTGGTGCTGATTCTCTATTGGCGCCGTAAGGCCGGCATAGGGCGTGGCGGCTTCAGCACATGGCAGGAATACAAGCCCAAGAAGAGTGTGTGGGAGCGTGTCAAGAAACCTGCGCAGCAGCAGGAAAAAGAAACAAAAAACGCCGATTCCATCGATGATTATGCCGATGAGCTTGCCCGTCGCCGGGCACGTCAGGCCGAGGTGGACCGCATACTGGAGAAGGTTAAGCGGTCGGGCTATGATTGCCTGACCGACGAGGAGAAAAAGACAATCTTTGACTTCCGCAATCATTAGCAGCGCCGTGAATGCGGAGCCAAACGAGACAATGAAGGTACACAGGCACATAGGCAAGATAATTTCAAAGCTGCTGCTGGTTGTCAACGTAATAGTTGCGGCCATGCTGCTGCTGTCCGCATGGGGCGGCTACATCAATCCCAACACCTTCGGTTGGGAGGGCTCGCTGGCGTTGCTTTTTCCTTTCCTTGTACTTTTGTCATTTCTCTTTATGGCCGGCTGGCTGGTGGTACAGTCGCGCAGATGGCTGGTAAGCTTCTGCGCGCTGATTCTATGCGTCTTCCAACTGCGCACTTATTGCCCGATAAACATGCCGCAGCCAGTGCCCAAGGGCGCCATCAAGGTGGTGAGCTACAACACCTACGGCCTGGGGTGGGGACTGAAGGATTCCGTTATCTACAAGCAGATGATGGACTATCTGCGCAACAGTGATGCAGACCTGTTCTGTGCCCAGGAGAGCAATTATAACCTGGGGCATAAGAGCACAGTGGAGGAGGCTGTGGCCCACTGGAAATACCGTGACTCCGTCTTTATCCCCAAGAGTTGCAACGCGCTCACCCTCTTCTCTAATTATCCCATACTTGACCGCCATGTGATTCATTCGTCCTCGCCAGGCCATGTGTGCGTTGCCTATAATGTAAAGATAGAGGGCGACACCGTGGTCGTGGTAAACTGCCATTTCGTGTCTAATGCCATCAATCCGGAGGATAAGGCCACTTATCAGAAAATAGTAACCATCTCCGATCGCGACAGCACCAGCGAGGATATCCTGCGCCTGGGGCGCAAGGTTAACGATGCCGGCCTTCGCCGTGCCAAGCAGGCTGATTCGCTGGCTCTTTATCTGGAGCAGCAGGGCGACAGGCCGATTATTGTGTGCGGCGACTTCAACGAGACTCCGCTTTCCTATGTCCACACCCGCCTATGCCGCCTGCTGAATGATGCTTACACGGCTTCCGGCAACGGTCCCGGCATCTCCTACCACCTTAATAAGATGTATTTCCGTCTCGACAACATACTGTGCAGCAGCCATTGGAGGTCTTTTGGCGCACGGGTTGACAATCGTCAGAAGATGTCGGACCATTATCCCATTGAGGCATGGCTAAAACGTATAAATAAGTAGTTTTTTGCCGTCAATTAGTGGCAAAAGATGGACAAAAATCCGCGATTTGGTGAAATAAATACTCCGTATCTTATCGGGATGGAAAAAAAATACTATATTTGCACGCCCAATTATGCGAATCTGTGCTGACATCCAGCGCGTAGGGCATAAAAAGCAGAAAATATAAACATAAAATAACAATACAAAATGCAAAACAAAGGATTTGTAAAAGTGTTTGCCGTGTTGCTTACACTTGTGTGCATCTACTACCTGTCGTTTTCCTTCGTGACCAGCCACTATGAGGCAAAGGCCGCCAAGATGGCTCCTGCAATGGGCCAGCGTTACCTTGACTCGATGAAGAACGAGCGCGTGTGGATGTTTAAGACCCTGCAGGAGTGCCAGGAGTATCAGCTTGGCCTTGGCCTCGACCTGAAGGGCGGTATGAATGTTACTCTCGAGGTTTCTGTGCCCGACATCGTGAAGATTCTTGCTGCCGACAATGCCGGTGACGCAAACTTCCAGAAGGCTTTTGAAGAGGCCAACAAGCTGGCCAATGAGAGCCAGGATGACTTTATCACCCTGTTTATCAACTCATATCAGAAGGTTGCCGGCAAGAATAAGCTGTCAGCCGTGTTTGCTACCCAGCAGCTGAGCGAGAAGATAAACGCTCAGTCTTCCGACAGCGATATCGAGAAGGTGCTCCGTGCAGAAGTGAAGGACGCTATCGACAATTCATATAACGTGCTCCGTTCGCGTATCGACCGTTTCGGCGTAGCTCAGCCCAACATCCAGAAGCTGGAGGGCAGCCTGGGCCGAATCATGGTGGAGATGCCGGGTGTAAAGGAGCCTGAGCGTGTGCGCAAGCTCCTCCAGACGAGTGCTAACCTTGAGTTCTGGGAGACCTACAGCTTCCCCGAAATATGGCCGGAGCTCCAGGCTCTTGACAGCAAGCTGGTGGGCGGTGGCGCTGCCACCGACAGCACTGCAGCCAAGGAGGAGGTCGCTGCCGAGGAGAAGGCCGCTGCCGATACCGCCAAGACTGGTATTCAGCTCAAGCCCGAGGCCAAGAAGACTCAGAACACCGCTCAGGCAGCTGCCGACAAGAAGGCTCACCCGCTGCTCTCCATGGTGATGCCTGCTCAGAATGCCCGTGGCGGCAGTGCCGTGGTAGGTTATGTGATGTCCTACGATACCGCTGAGGTAAACAAGCTGCTGAACTCTCCCGAGGCTAAGAGCACACTGCGCAGCGACCTCTCGCTGAAGTGGGGCGTGAAGGCCAGCGATATGTTCCCCAACGCTGATGTGTTTGAGCTCTACGCCATCCGCACCACTGCCGACGGCAAGGCTCCGCTGGAGGGTAACGCTATCACCGACGCCAAGTCTGACTTTGACCAGTACGGCAAGCCCGAGGTAAGCATGTCGATGAACAACGACGGCGCGCGCGTATGGGCGAACCTTACTAAGAATAATATCGGCAAGGCTGTTGCCATCGTCCTTGACGGCGTGGTTTACAGCGCTCCTAATGTGATGAACGAAATCAACGGCGGCAACTCGCAGATTACCGGTAACTTCACCACTGAGGACACCAAGGACCTCGCCAATGTGCTGAAGGGCGGTAAGATGGACGCTCCCGTCAAGATTGTGCAGGACGACACCGTCGGCCCGTCACTCGGCCAGGAGTCTATCAACAAGGGTATCATGTCATGTATTGTGGCCTTCGTGCTGCTGATGATTTACATGTGTCTGCTCTACGGCATCAAGCCCGGTATGGTTGCCAACTGCGCCCTGATCATCAACTTCTTCTTCATTCTGGGTGTGCTGGCATCGTTCCAGGCAGCGCTGACCATGAGTGGTATTGCCGGTATGGTGCTTACCCTCGGTATGGCAGTGGATGCCAACGTGCTTATCTACGAGCGTACCAAGGAGGAGCTTCGCGCAGGCAAGAAGATTAAGACTGCCCTCGCCGACGGCTACGGCAATGCCTTCTCTGCCATTATCGACTCCAATGTCACCTCTATCATCACCGGTATAATCCTGTTCAACTTCGGCACCGGTCCCATCCGCGGCTTCGCCACCACCCTCATAATCGGTCTGCTGGCATCCGTATTCACCGCCGTATGGCTCACCCGCATTGTCTTTGAGCATTTCCACAATAGGGATAAGTGGCTGAACATCACCTTCACCACTCCGTTCTCAAAGAATATGATGCAGAACACGAAGTACAAGTTTATGTCTGCCTATAAGGTAAGCTTCGTCGTTTGGGCAGTGGCTCTGGTTGTTTGCTTCGGTTCCTATTTCACCCGCGGCTTGAGCAGTGGCATTGACTTTACCGGCGGTCGCAACTACACCGTGAAGTTTGAGAAGGAGGTAGTGCCCGAGACTGTCAAGAATTTCGTCCAGGCTAATGCCGGCGAGGCTAATGTGGCAGTGCTTGCACTGGGCACCGACGGCAAGACCGTGCGCATCTCCACCAACTATAAGATAGAGAGCAACGATCCCTCCGTGGACAATGAGATTGAGACCATTCTCTACAAATCTCTCAAGGAAGGCAACCTGCTTTCTGCCGGTGTTCCCTTCGAGCAGTTTAAGGACCGTGATAACCAGAAGGGCGGCTCCATCATCTCCTCGCAGAAGGTTGGTCCGTCGGTGGCTAAGGACGTAACCTATGGCGCTATCAAGGCCGTAATCTTCGCCCTCATCGCCATCTTCCTCTACATCTTTATCCGATTCCGCAACGTGGCATTCTCCATCGGTAGCACCGTGGGCTTGATTTGCGACTCGCTGCTGATTATCGGTACCTACTCGCTGCTATGGGGCGTCATGCCGTTCAGCCTTGAGGTTGACCAGACGTTTATTGCCGCCGTGCTGACGTGTATCGGTTACTCCATCAACGATAAGGTGGTAATCTTCGACCGTATCCGCGAGTTCCTCAAGCTTTATCCCAAGCGCGACAAGCAGCTGCTCTTCAATCAGTCGCTCAACACCACCCTGGCCCGTACCATCAACACGTCAACCACCACATTGCTCGTGCTGCTGTGTATCTTCTTCCTCGGTGGCGACAGCATCCGCAGCTTCTCGTTCGCAATGATCCTGGGTGTGATTTACGGCACGCTTTCCTCACTCTTCATCGCTGCCCCGCTGGCTTATCTTATCCTCGGCGGCAAGATCAAGAAGGGTGCAGAGGACGAGGAAGCAGCAAAGTAAGTTGCATAGAAATCCTTTAAGGATTAAGACCGTGTAACGGCGGCGAACGCCAGCCATACACAATAGCCAGTGGCGAAACTTCCCATGAGGTTTCGCCACTGCTCTTTTTGCGCCCGGCCTCGCGCGCGTACATTATTTATATATTATGGACGCATCTACAGAAAGCTGTGCTCCCGTGCACTTGTCGCGTATTCCCGTGATATAAACCCGTGCTCGTGCGTCGTAGTCGCGTGCTCTTGCAATCTAAACGCGCACTCATGAGATAATTCAACTTAAATTATGGTAATGATATAGATGTTGGCACAGATTACTCATAATGCGGCCAATTCTGAATGCGTTAGTTGTATGTTTATTGCATAGCAGCGTTGATCAGAATAGAAGTCTTTTGCGTGATCATTGCCTAAGTTTAATCTAATCCCGTTCAAAAAAGTTTTAATCCCGTGGAAAAATAAACTAATACCGTGAAGAAACAAACTAATCCCGTGAAGAAAGATTTTAATCCCGTGGATGCTGGCGTTTTCCACGGGATTAGATTTCGTTTCAAGGCTTTTAGATTTCGTTTCAAGGCTTTTAGTTTTGATTTCCATGGGATTAAAACTTTTTTGAACGGGTTTAGATGGTGGGAGTTCGCAGTTAGATTGCGGCAGCACGCGATTAGGTTTCAGCAGCACGTGATTAGATTGCGGCAGTACGCAGGTTTGCTGCGTGGGTTTGCGGACGGGCTGCGTGAGATTGTGATAAGGCTGCGGTTGCTGGATTTTTGGGAACTCTTATATGGATTAAAGGAGTGGGCGGGTGGCGGCGGAACAACTTTTCACAGTGAAATGGTACGGGGTGTGCGAAAAAAGATGTAACTTTGCCGCGTTTTTATGTATTAGATTCGGAAAATTGTACGACGATGAAGAAATACAATCTTGTGAACAACCTGTTCGGCTGGCTGATGTTCGCCGTTGCGGCGGTGGTTTACTGCTCCACCATTGAACCGGCGGCCAGCTTCTGGGACTGTCCTGAGTTTATCACTACGGGCTATCGCCTTGAGATCGGTCATCCGCCTGGTGCGCCGTTCTTTATGCTGGTGGCCAATCTGTTCAGCCTGTTTGCAAGCGAACCGGCCAGTGTGGCGAAGATGGTCAACACGATGTCGGCCTTGCTCAGCGCGGGCTGTATCCTATTTCTGTTCTGGACCATCACCCATTTGCTGCGTAGGCTTATCTGCGAGAAGGGTGAGGTTAAGACTGCTGTGCAGATGATTGCCATCATCGGCTCTGGCGTGGTCGGCTCGCTGGTCTATACCTTCAGCGACACGTTCTGGTTCAGCGCCGTAGAGGGCGAAGTGTATGCCTTCTCGTCATTCTTTACTGCGCTGGTATTCTGGCTGATACTGAAGTGGGAGGACAATGCCGACAAGCCGGGTGCTGACCGCTGGTTGGTGCTGATTGCCTATCTGATGGGCCTCTCGATTGGCGTACATCTGCTCAACCTGCTCTGCATCCCCGCCATGGTGCTGATCTATTACTATCGCCGCTATCCCAATGCTGGCGTGAAGGGCTCGCTGTGGGCTCTGTTGTTCAGCTTTGTGCTGATTGGCGTCATTCTCTACGGCGTGGTGCCTGGCATCGTGAAGGTGGGCGGCTGGTTTGAGCTGCTGTTCGTCAACGGGCTGGGTATGCCGTTCCATACAGGTCTTATCGTTTACCTTATTTTGCTTGTTGCCATTGTGGCTAGCGCTATCTGGCTCAGCCTCAGGGACAAGGACCTGAAGAGAGCGAAGTGGATGTTTATCGCCTCAGTGGCTATGCTCGGTATCCCGTTCTTCGGAAGCGGTGCCATGAGCATCGTGATTGGCATCTTGCTTCTCGCGGCCCTCTTCTATGCACTGTTTATCCGTAGGAAGATTGCCGCCAACACTGATTTGCGCCGTGTGCTCAACACTACGCTGCTGTGCTTCCTGATGGTGATGATTGGCTACTCCAGCTATGCGCTGATCATGATTCGCTCGGCTGCTAATCCGCCTATGGACCAGAACTCGCCGGAGGACATCTTTGCCATCGGCGACTACCTGGCCCGCGACCAGTACGGCCAGCAGCCGCTGCTTTATGGCCCGACCTTCAACTCGCAGCTGGAGTGGCAGACCGACCCCGACGACCCCAACCGCCTGGTTCCCAAGCGCTCGGAGGGTAAGGACATCTACCAGCGCAAGGAGAAGAAGTCTGCCGATGAGCCCGACGTTTACGAGAAGGTGGGCAGCAAGACCGACTATATCTATGCTCAGAATATGCTGTTCCCGCGCATCTGGGACAGCGGCAAGGCTGCGCAGTATAAGTCGTGGCTGGGCGAACTGCACTATAATATTGTAGATTACGACCCGGGCAACGGCCAGGTGCAGCAGCTTGAGATACCTACGCAGATAGACAATATCAGTTTCTTCACCTCCTATCAGCTGGGTTTCATGTACTGGCGCTACTTCATGTGGAACTTCTGCGGACGCCAGAATGACATCCAGGGCGTGGGCGAGACCGAGTACGGCAACTGGATTACCGGTATTCCGTTTATCGACAATATGCGCCTGGGCGACCAGAGTCAGCTGCCCGATGACCTGAAGGAGAACAAGGGCCACAATGTCTACTATGCGCTGCCGCTGCTGCTCGGACTGTTCGGTCTGTTCTGGCAGGCATTCCGCGGACGCAAGGGCGGTCAGCAGTTCTGGGTGGTGTTCTTCCTGTTCTTTATGACAGGCATCGCCATCGTGGTTTACCTCAACCAAGTGCCCTCGCAGCCTCGTGAGCGTGACTATGCCTATGCGGCTTCGTTCTATGCCTTTGCCATCTGGGTAGGTATGGGTGTTGCAGCTATCATCGACTGGCTGCGCCGCATCAAGCTTGACAATGCCGTCGTGGCCGCAGCAGTCAGCGTGGCCTGCGTGCTGGTGCCGCTGCAGATGGCGTCGCAAAACTGGGACGACCATGACCGCAGTGGCCGTTATGCCTGCCGCGACTTTGGGCAGAACTACCTCAACACCCTGCAGGAGGGCTCGTCGCCAATCATCTTTACCAACGGCGACAACGACACCTTCCCCCTGTGGTATAATCAGGACACCGAGGGCGTGCGTCAGGATGCCCGCGTGTGCAACCTGAGCTATCTGCAGACCGACTGGTATATCGATCAGATGTGCCGTCCGGCATACAGCTCGCCTGCTGTGCCTATCTCATGGAAACGCTATGAGTATGTGACGGGACAGAACGACTTTGTGCGCGTGCAGCCTGAGTATGAGGCGCAGATAAAGCAATTCTATGAGGAGAACCCCGAGCTGGCACGCCAGCAGTTTGGCGACAACCCATACGAACTCAAGAATATCCTGAAATACTGGGTTCGCAATCCGGAGCTAAACGTTATTCCTACCGACACCATCATCATCACCATCGACAAGGAGGCCGTCAAGCGCTCGAAGATGCTCATTGCTGACAGCACCGGGCAGATACCCGACCAAATGATTATCAGCCTCAATGGCCGCAACGTGCTCTACAAGCCTTCGCTGATGATGCTCGAGATGCTTGCCAATGCCAACTGGGAGCGCCCCATCTATTTCGCCACTACCGTAGGTCCCGACAACTTCCTCGGCCTGGAGCGTAATTTCGTGCAGGAGGGTCTGGCCTACCGCATTACCCCGTTTGACGCCTTCGGCAACGGCATGACTGTGGATGTGGAGAAGATGTACGACAATGTGATGCACAAATATAAGTTCGGCAATCTCAACAAGCCGGGCATCTACATTGACGAGACCACCGGCCATATGTGTCTGTCTAACCGCCGCATGTTTGCCATCCTGGCAGATGAGCTGGTGAAGAAGGGCGACCTCAAGCGCGCCAAAGAAGTGCTGGAAAAATCCGACGAGGTGTTCCCGCAGAGCGTTGTGTCTTACGGCGACTATATCGGCGGCACCACCGACTTGGCCCTGGCATGGTCGGCAGTCGGCAACAAGGCAAAAGCCCAAGAGATACTGACCATCTTTGCCCGCACGGCCGAGCAATACCTCAACTGGTATGCCAACTATTCGGCCAAGCCTGTGCAGATGAGTGCGTACGGTTGCAATAGGAATATGAACAACCTGTACGATGCCGTTCTCTGCCTGGAGAAGATTGGCTGCAGCGACCTGGCCAAGAAGTACACCGCAGTGTTCAATTCATACTACGACCGCCTCAATGCTGCCGGCGTGCCGCTGGACCTATAGCCGCGTATGATTATTGAGCAGCCTTCCGCTTTCCTTCGCATCTTCTATCCTAACGCCCTGTGGCGAATCAGACCGGAGGAGAAGGCGGTGTACCTCACCTTTGACGACGGCCCCATACCGGATGTGACGCCGCGCGTGCTTCAGATGCTTGACCACTATGGCATTAAGGCTACCTTCTTCATGGTGGGCGACAACATAAGAAAACATCCCGAGGAGTTCGAGATGGTGAAGGCTGCAGGCCATCGCATAGGCAATCATACCTACAATCATCTTGGCGGCTTTACCACAAGTACACGCAGCTATGTGCGCAATGTGCACAAAGCGGACGAGCTCATTCACTCTAACCTTTTCCGTCCGCCCCACGGGTGGCTGCGTCATTTGCAGTATCATTTCCTCAAGCGCCATTTCAAGCTGGTGATGTGGGACGTGGTGACGCGCGATTATAGCAAGCGTCTCAACGCCGACGAGGTTTTTGAGAATGTCAAGCGCTATACCCGGCCTGGGAGCATCATTACTTTCCACGACTCGCTGCGCTCGGCCGACAAGCTTTGGAGCGCTTTGCCCCGCAGTATAGAATGGCTGCAAAAAGAGGGCTATGAGTTTAAGATGATTCCTTAGAGGAGAGATGTCCGTAAACGCAAATGCGGCTGCAAGTTTTGCTTGCAGCCGCGTTTGCTGTCTATGTTCCTGTTCCTCAAACAACAATCATACGCCTTTGCTCGGAAGGAGGTTACGCTTTTTCCGGGTTTTGGAAGATGTGATTGTAAATCATGTCTACCGCGCCGTCATTGGAGCAAATATAATCAGCGGAGGCCTTGGATGCCTTTGCCAGAGCGTCAGGATTGCCTGTTAACGTGTCGAGGACGTTGGAAAACTCTTCTGCATTATGAATCTCGAAGCATCCTCCGAGAGCAATGAGGTCGCGGGCTTCGCGGAAGCGCTGATTGTTGGGGCCGATAATTACCGGCACGCCATAGACCGCAGCCTCCGGCACATTGTGGATGCCCACGCCGAATCCGCCGCCTACGTATGCAATGGTTGCGTAGCGGTAGATGGAGGAGAGCAGGCCATAGCAGTCGATTATCATGCAGTCGGCATTTTCTAACTTTCTGCAATCGTTTTCTACCTTAATTTTGGTGTAGCGGACCACGTTGCAGCCGTCCAAGGAATTCTCTATTTGTTGCAGATGGTTCTCGTCAATCACGTGTGGTGCGATAATCATCTTCCATTTGCCGTACCCGAACTTCTTATTCTCCAGGAAGTGACGGATAAAAATCTCCTCATCGGGCTGCCAGCTGCTGCCAGCTACGAACACTCCTTTGGGGACGGTCTTGCCGGCGTAGGCAAAAATGGGTTCGTCATCAGGGTCGTCCGAAATATTATAGCTACAGAAATATTCTAATGCAGGAAGTTCCTGGGCTTGCTCCTTGATTTGCAGCACACGGTCCATGCGGGTGTCACCAACGATGGAGGTGTTGGTCACACCGAGCGTGCGGAGCAAGTCCACTGACTCTTGGTTCTGCACGAATAGATGGGCGAAGGTGCGCAGCACGTTGCGGTACTTGTGGCCATACCAACGGAAGAAAATCTGGTTGGGGCGGAAGATGCTGGCCACACTGTAGGCGGGTATTCCGCGGCGATGCAGGCCGGTGAGATAATTCTGCCAAAACTCATACTTGATGAAGAAAGCCATGGAGGGATGGGCAATCTTGAGGAATTTGCGTGCGTTGAGCTTGGTGTCGAACGGCAGGTAGCAGATAACATCGGCTCCCTTGTAGTCCTTGCGAACCTCATAGCCGGAGGGCGAGAAGAAGGTGAGCAGGATTTTGTATCCGGGATGATTTGCGCGTATCTTCTCTATGAGGGGGCGTCCCTGTTCAAACTCGCCAAGCGACGCAGCGTGAAACCATATGATTTTGTCGTCCTTGCTTATGCCGCGGCGCATGATGTCGTAGGTCTTGCTGTGGCCGATCATAAGAAGACGTGCCTTGTGATTGAAGATTGCCACAAGGTTGACGCAAAACATATAGATGTATATGGCTATGGAGTACATGGCTGTGTTATTTCAGGGTGTCGATGGCATGACGCATCCGGCTCAAAGTTTCTTCCTTGCCAAGGAATGCAGCGAGTTCGTACATATCCGGTCCCTGTCCCTTGCCAACGAGGCATATGCGCCAGGCATTCCATGGGCGTAGGCCTGTCTGCTCAACCCACGGGTCAACGATGGCTTTCATTCCTTCAATGCTGAAGTTCTCCACCTTCTCAAGCTGTTCCGCAAGCTGAGTCATTTCCGTAGCGGTGGTTTCCTTCCAATTCTTTCGGATGAATTTGTCTTCGGTGTCAAATTCCTGCGGGGCGATGAAGAAGAAATCGCAGAGTGGCCATAGGTCGCTGATAAAGGAAATGTTGCGTTTCTTGGTCTGGCCGCTTTGGCCGTCGGTGTATTCCACTACCTTCTGCTTCATCATGCCGATCACCTGGGCTGCGCGGCTTGGTTCTGCGGTCACGCCATTTGCCTTCAGCAATTCTACAAAATCGGGAGCCAGTTGCTCGTCAGTCTTCTGCAGCAGATATTCGCGGTTGAACCACCATCCCTTCATGAAGTCAAAGCGTGCACCGCTCTTCGAGCAGCGGCTAAGGTCAAACAGTTCCACCAGCTGCTGCATGGTAAACAGCTCCTGATCGCTGCCGGGATTCCACCCTAGCAGGGCAAGGAAGTTGATTACGGCTTCTGGCAGGTAGCCGCTCTCGCGATAGCCGGAGGAGATAGCACCGCTCTGTGGGTCGTGCCATTCTAATGGGAAAACGGGGAAGCCGAGTTTGTCACCATCGCGCTTCGACAGTTTGCCTTTGCCGTCGGGCTTGAGCAGGAGCGGCAAGTGGGCAAAGGCAGGCATGGTATCTTGCCAGCCGAAGGCTTCGTAAAGCAGCACGTGGAGTGGCGCCGATGGCAGCCACTCTTCGCCCCTGATTACATGCGACACCTGCATCAGGTGGTCATCTACGATGTTGGCCAGATGATAGGTGGGCAGCTGGTCGGCACTCTTATAGAGCACTTTGTCGTCAAGCACGGAGGAATTGACTACTACATCGCCGCGTATTAAGTCGCGTACATGCACCTCTCTGCCTGGCTCAATCTTGAAGCGTACTACATATTGCGCGCCGGAGCTTACGAGGTCCTGCACTTCGTCTTTGGGTAGAGTGAGAGAATTGCGCATCTCCATTCGGGTGGAGGCGTCGTATTGGAAATTTGGCACCTCAGCCCTCTTGGCGTTGAGCTCGTCAGGAGTGTCGAAGGCCAGATATGCGGAGCCGTTCTGCAATAGCTGGTCAACATATTTCTTGTATATGTCGCGTCGCTCCGACTGGCGATAGGGGCCAAAGTCACCGCCTATGCCTACGCCTTCATCAAATTTGATTCCGAGCCATTTGAAGCTTTCAATAATATACTCTTCTGCTCCTGGCACAAATCGTGTTGAGTCAGTGTCTTCGATACGGAAAATCATCTTGCCGCCATGCTGGCGCGCAAAGAGATAGTTGTAGAGCGCGGTGCGAACGCCGCCAATATGCAGTGGGCCTGTTGGGCTGGGCGCAAAGCGTACCCTTACTGGTGTCTGAACCATGATAAAAAATGTTTTGACGGCAAAGGTAATGAAAAAAAGTGGTATATACCTTATTTATATATATAAAAAGGAGAAGCGCATTCACTGAGTGGGGTAAATTGCGCCAGCAGCAGTCGGTGCTGCTAAGATTCTCCCGTAAATTTATTTTTCTTTCAGTCGGTGTCGTTTTTGTTGGGCAATATGTAGTTTTTAGTTGTTTTTGTGCCCCGTTTAGAGTTAATTGCTTAAATTTGCCGTGTAAACAATTGCCAATCCTTATGTTGAGCAGATATAAGATTTTGACCAGAGTGCTGCTCTTGGTGGTATGCGCAGCTATAATTGTGTACTTCATGCCCCATGAGCACACCTTTACTTACGACTATTCAGTGGGTAAGCCGTGGAAGTACTCGCAGATTATCGCTGAGTATGATTTTCCTATATACAAGTCGGATGCCCAGCTGGAGGCTGAGCGCGACAGCGTGTTGCTTAACCTCAAGCCTTTCTTCAACCTGGATGATTCGATAGGCAAGCTGCAGGTAAATAATTTTAAGCGTGACACAGGTAGCGATATGACTCTGGTGCTCAACTATCGTGAGAGGGTGGAACTGAGTCGCCTGTTGACTCAGGTCTATGCTCGCGGCATCACCAGCCAGCATGACTACGACTTGGTAGTTGACAGCGTGAAGGCAGTAAGCGTAGTTAGCGGTGGAGTTGCCCAGGTAAGGTCCGTTACTGCGATGCTGTCGCCGAGGATGGCTTATGAGTACATAGTAAGAAAAGCTGATTCTTTGCATCTGTCCAAGGAAACGGTAGGCCGCAGCAATCTTAATAATTATATTGCTCCAAATCTTATATATGATGCAGAGCGTACGGCCTCGGTGCGTAAGGATGCCTTGTCTAACATTGCGCCCAGTCATGGGCTGGTGCAGAGTGGCCAGAAAATCATTGATCGGGGAGAGATAGTGACTGAGCATACAATGAAGGTGCTGCAGTCGCTGCAGAAGGAAACCGACAAGCGCAGCGGCAGCGGGGCGGAGGCTGTGCTGCTGATTATCGGGCAGTCGTTGTGCGTGCTCATCCTGCTCGGCGTGTTTATGACATATCTGGTGCTTTACCGCAGCGACTATGCACGCGACGTTAGGAGTGTTGCAATGTTGCTGAGTCTGATTCTTCTGTTCTCTGTGGCGGCCTCATTGGTGCAGCAGCCCACTGAACTCAATGTGTATATGGTGCCCTTTGCCATTGTGCCTATCTTTATTAGGGTGTTTATGGATTCGCGCACCGCCTTTGCTGCCACGATTATAATTGTCAGCATTTGTTCGCTATCCCTCCACAGCCCCTACGAGTTTATGCTGCTGGAGATAGTGGCAGGCCTTACAGCAATCTATTCTCTTAAGGAGTTGACTTCCCGTTCGCAGCTGTTTCGTTCCGTGCTGCTCATCACGGCGGTCACCGCTCTTATCAAACTGGGCTACGACCTTAGCCAAGGATTCATTCTGAGTACTATAGATCCTTCTTGGTATGAGCGTATAGCCATCAGTGGAGTGCTATTGCTCTTTGCCTACCCGTTGATGCTTCTGTTCGAGAAGATGTTCGGATTCATCTCAAGCGTAACGCTTGTGGAGCTTTCCAATGTCAATACTCCGCTGCTCCGCCAGATGTCGAAGGAGGCGCAAGGAACCTTTAATCACTCTATGCAGGTGGCTAACCTCAGTGCCGAGGTGGCCGCTAAGATTGGGGCTAATGTGCAGCTAGTCAGAACGGCTGCTCTTTATCACGACATTGGCAAATTGCAGAATCCGGCTTTCTTTACCGAGAATCAGAATGGTGTCAATCCTCACGACGAACTGCCCGAGGAGCAGAGCGCACAGATAATAATCCGTCATGTGACTGACGGTCTGGAGATGGCCGACAAGCATCGCCTGCCTTCTGTGATTAAGGAGTGCATTGCCACCCACCACGGTCGGAGCAAGGCCAAGTATTTTTATGTCAATTATGTCAAGAAGCATCCCGATGAGCCTGTCAACGAGGAGCTCTTTACCTATCCGGGCCCCAATCCCCACACAAAGGAACAGGCAATCCTGATGATGGCCGACTCCACCGAGGCCGCCTCGCGTAGCCTGTCTGAGAAGACCGAGGATTCTATCCGTCAGCTTGTCAACATGATTGTGGATCAGCAGATGGCGGAAGGGTATTTCTCCAGTTGCCCCATAACGTTCCAGGATATTGCCACGGCTAAGGAGGTGCTGGTCTCCAGTTTGAAAACCATTTATCATGCACGGATCAGTTATCCAACCCTTGAGCAGACCTCTTCTCTGACGCCCGAAGTGCAAAGTGAGGTTGCAATTGCGCAGCCTGCCGAGGGAAAAGAAAAAGTCTAAAAGCGATTTTTTTGTGAAAAAAGTGATAAGGATATCGGGAAAAGTGCTATCTTTGCCTTGAAATCTAACAACTAAAACATCTTAAACCATGAATTTCTTAACAAACGACAAACTTGTGATTGTAGGAGCCGCTGGTATGATCGGCTCCAACATGGTGCAGACTTCTCTCACTCTTGGTCTGACCTCCAATATCTGTCTTTATGATGTATTCTCGCCCGAAGGTGTGGCTGAGGAAATGCGTCAAAGTGGCTTTGACGGTGCCACTATCGTTGCTACCACTGACGCCGCTGAGGCTTTCAAGGGTGCCAAGTACATCATTTCTTCCGGCGGTGCTCCTCGCAAGGAGGGCATGACTCGTGAAGATCTTCTCAAGGGCAACTGCGAGATCGCCAAGGGTCTTGGCGAGAATATCAAGAAGTTCTGTCCTGATGTGAAACACGTGGTTATTATCTTCAATCCCGCTGATTTAACTGGCCTCGTAACCCTTCTTTACTCTGGCCTTAAGCCCAGTCAGGTTACCACTCTTGCCGGCCTCGACACTACTCGCCTCCAGAGCGCTTTGGCCAAGAAGTTTGGCGTGATGCAGAATCAGATTACCGGTTGCGCCACTTATGGTGGCCACGGTGAGCAGATGGCCGTGTTTGGCAGTCATGTAGAGATTGCTGGCCGCAAGCTCATTGATATTATTGGTACGCCCGAGTTCCCCACCGAGGAGTGGGAGGCAATGAAGACCGCCGTAACTCAGGGCGGAAGCGCCATTATCAAGCTTCGCGGCCGTAGCTCCTTCCAGAGCCCGTCGCAGCTTTCTGTGGAGATGATTGCCAGCGTTATGGGCGGCAAGCCTTTCCGCTTCCCTGCAGGCACCTATGTTAACACTGGCAAGTATCACAACATCATGATGGCCATGAAGACCACTCTTGATACCACTGGTTGCCACTATGAGGTTCCGCAGGGTACTCCTGAGGAGAATGCTAAGCTTGACCAAAGCTATGAGCACCTTTGCAAGATGCGTGACGAGCTCGTAACTCTCAACATCGTGCCCGAAGTGTCCAAGTGGGGAGAAATCAACCCCAATCTTGTATAATACTGATTCAGCACAAACGATTGTCCGTTACTTGTGACAGGCAGCTTAATTTACACTGATTCGCAGCAAAAAGGAAAAATCCTTGTCTTGATACCTATAAGTGATTAAGTGCAAGTGAAAAATTCCTTAATTATGTGTCAAAACAGGGAAAAAACAGCCCAAAAACCATAAAAACTGCGAAAAAACCTAATTTTAGGTGAAAATATTTGTCTAAAATTGTTGTGATTTCAAAAAAAAGTTGTTCCTTTGCAAGCGAATAGACATTCCATAATTGTCCTTAAACAGAAAAACAGAAGTCATTTTAATTAATTATTAACCCAGAAGAAGCCCCCTCGCGGGGCAGATTCAAACAAAAACATTTAAAAACATGAAGAAAGTTTTTATGCTTCTTGCCGTTTGTGCAAGCGTGATTTTCGCAGACGCACAGACAACTGTTCGTGGCAGCAAGTTTACTGACAACTGGTCTGTTGGTGTACAGGCTGGTGGTGTAACTCGCACTTATGGCCACAAGTTCTTTGGCGACCTTCGTCCGGTTGTTGGCCTGACCGTTGCTAAGGAAATCACTCCCGTCTTCGGTCTTGCTGCCGAGTTTAATGCTGCTATCAATGCACAGCACAACAACTTCGGTCCTACTGGCTATCCTGCCAACACCCACAAGGCTTTTGACGCTTCTAACCTCAGTGGTTTGCTGCGTGTGAACCTCGTTAACCTTATTAAGGATTACACAGGTGAGCCGGGCTTCGTTGATGTTAAGGCTGTATTCGGTTTCGGCTGGGGCCACGAGTACTATGGCCACAGGTACAACGACCGCAACCTCCTCACCAGCAAGGCTGGTCTGGACTTCGGCTTCAACATTGGTGCTGACAAGGCTTGGCAGGTAAACGTGAAGCCCGCTTACATTTGGGCTCTCACCGATGGCGCTCGTGCTAGCGAGTATGACAACAAGTTTGCTCATCTTGAGCTGACCGCTGGTGTTACCTACAAGTTCAAGAACTCCAATGGAACTCACAACTTCGTTCTCGTTAAGGAGTACGACCAGGCTGAGGTAGACGGCCTCAACGCTAAGATCAATGACCTCCGCAACCAGCTTGGTGCAAAGGATCAGAAGATCGCTGCTGACGCTGCTGCTATCAAGAAGCTTCAGGACGAGCTCAACGACTGCCGCAACAAGAAGGTTCCCACTCCTCCTGTAGATCCGGGCAAGACCGTTAACCAGCTCGAGACCAACGTATTCTTTGCTCAGGGCAAGAGCATCATCACTGCCGCTCAGCAGCCCAACGTAGAGCGCGTTGCTTCCTTCCTCAAGAGCCACCCCGCAGCTAAGGTTGCCATCAAGGGTTATGCTTCTCCCGAGGGCGGTAAGGCTATCAACGACAAGCTCTCCAAGGCTCGTGCAAACGCCGTTAAGGACATGCTCGTTAAGAAGTATAAGGTTGACGCTTCCCGCATCGTTTCCGTTGAGGGTTGTGGCGTTGGCGACATCTTCTCAGAGCCCACCTGGAACCGCGTAGCAGTTTCTACTCTCTCTGAGTAATTGATAAACCGCAAATAAACATAAGGGCGGCAGTCATTGCGACTGCCGCCCTTATTACTTATTACTTATGTTAACTTTTGCCACTAAATTTGGCCTTAACTGCTAATTTATTGGTGGTAAGGTGAGGATATAACGCTAAAAGTTTGTAAATTCGCGGCTCGAAAACAATATAAAACCTATTACATAATTATTATGGAAAATATTATTAGTGTTTTCTGGCTTGTGCCTGTGGCATCGCTGATCGCCCTGGGCATGGCTTTGTATTTCTACCTCCAGATGAAGAAGGAGGATGAGGGTACACCCCGTATGCGCGAGATAGCCCAGCATGTCCGCAAGGGTGCTATGGCCTACCTCAAGCAGCAGTACAAGATTGTTGCTGTCGTGTTCATCGTTCTGGCCGTCGTCTTTGCCGTAATGGCTTATGGTTTCCAGATGCAGAACTCGTGGGTGCCGTTTGCATTCCTCACCGGTGGTCTGTTCTCCGGTTTGGCCGGCTTCTTCGGCATGAAGACAGCTACCTACGCTTCTGCCCGTACTGCCAATGCCGCTCGCAAGAGTCTGGACGGTGGTCTGAGGATTGCCTTCCGCTCCGGCGCTGTGATGGGGCTTACCGTTGTGGGCCTTGGCCTGCTTGATATTGCGCTGTGGTACATCATCCTTAATGCTGCCGGTGTGAATAGCCTCATCACTATAACTACCACTATGCTTACCTTCGGCATGGGTGCCTCCACTCAGGCATTGTTTGCCCGTGTGGGTGGCGGTATCTACACCAAGGCCGCTGACGTGGGCGCCGACATCGTGGGTAAGGTTGAGGCCGACATCCCCGAGGACGATCCGCGCAATCCTGCCACTATCGCTGACAACGTAGGCGACAATGTGGGCGACGTAGCCGGCATGGGCGCCGACCTTTACGAGAGCTACTGTGGCTCCATACTCTCCACCGCTGCCCTGGGTGCTACGGCCTTTGCCTTCAATCCTGTGATGCAGATTAAGTCGGTGATTGCACCTATGGTTATCGCCGCCGTGGGCATTTTCCTCTCACTGTTCGGTATTTTCCTCGTCCGCACTAAGGAGGGCGCAACGATGAAGCAGCTGCTCCGCTCACTGGGCGTAGGCACCAATATCAGTGCCGCTCTCATCGCAGTGGCCAGCTTCGCCATCCTCTACCTGCTTGGCATCGACAACTGGGTGGGCGTGTCCTTCTCTGTAGTGACAGGTCTGCTGGCAGGCGTCATCATCGGTCAGGCAACAGAGTACTATACTTCTCATTCCTATAAGCCGACGCAGAAGATTTCGGAGGCCTCTAAGACTGGTGCTGCCACCGTTATCATCAAGGGCGTGGGCACCGGCATGATTTCCACCATGGTGCCAGTGGTTACCATCTCCGTGGCTATCCTGCTGAGCTACCTTTGCGCTAACGGTTTCCAGTTTGAGGTGACGGCAGAGAATCTCTCCCGTGGTCTCTATGGTATTGGCATTGCCGCCGTCGGCATGCTCTCCACTCTGGGTATCACCCTTGCTACCGATGCCTACGGTCCTATCGCCGACAATGCCGGTGGCAACGCTGAGATGAGTGAGCTGGGCGAGGATGTGCGCAAGCGCACCGATGCTCTCGACGCCCTCGGCAATACTACTGCCGCCACTGGTAAGGGCTTCGCCATCGGCTCCGCAGCTCTCACCGCACTCGCACTGCTTGCTTCCTACATCGAGGAGATCAAGGAGGCTGTTGCCCGCCTTGCCGAGGCTGGCAGCCAGCACATGCAGGAGGTGCTTGCTAAGATACAGGATATTCCTTCCTTTATGGACTACTTCCAGGTTAACCTGATGAACCCGAAGGTTATCGTCGGTGTGTTCGTCGGTGCTATGGCAGCCTTCCTCTTCAGCGGTATCACCATGGGTGCCGTCGGCCGCGCTGCCGAGGACATGGTTCAGGAGGTTCGCCGCCAGTTCCGCGAGATCAAGGGCATCCTTGAGGGCAAGGGCACTCCCGACTACAAGCGCTGCGTGGAGATTTCCACCCGCTCTGCACAGAGGGAGATGATCTTCCCGTCGCTGCTGGCAATCATTATTCCTATTATCGTGGGCGTAGTGCTTGGCGTGGCCGGTGTGCTCGGTCTGCTCGTTGGCGGACTGGCAGCAGGCTTTACACTTGCCATCTTTATGAGCAACGCCGGCGGTGCTTGGGACAACGCCAAGAAGATGGTTGAGGAAGGTCACTTTGGCGGCAAGGGCAGCGAGTGCCACAAGGCCACCGTTGTCGGTGACACCGTGGGCGACCCCTTCAAGGACACCAGCGGTCCTTCGCTCAACATCCTCATCAAGCTAATGTCGATGGTCAGCATCGTAATGGCCGGCCTCACCGTAGCTTTCGTATAAGAATAGGATTAGGAAACATTATTAAAAGCAGCCGTAATTGCGGCTGCTTTTTTTTGTGAAGCAGATATAATATCAACCGGTCCCGCCATATGGCTGTCGAAAAAATGTTTCCAAACACTATTTTTCCCAAAGATAGCGTGTTTGCAGATATTATAGAGCAATGATATTTCTATGAATAGAGAAGAAACCGACGTTTTGATTAAGCCATAGACAGTAAGCTGCAATTTCTCGCTATGCCTTCGGCATTCGTATAATTCGTAGTTCTCTTATCTCACACAGATTTCACAGATTTCTTTTTCAAGAATTAGAGAATTAAAGAATTTTTTTTGAAATTTGAAATTTAGCCAAGTCCGGCAGCGGACAACAAAGACTACGAATTATACGAATTTCACGAATAGAATATCTTTCTTTCAAGAATTAGAGAATTCGTATAATTCGTTTAATTTGTAGTTTATTTTCTTGAACATGAATTATCATAAATTCTTTAATTCTCTAATTCTTGAAAAAACATTCGTTTGATTCGTGAGATTCGTGTTTGTAACCACGGATTGCGGATTGAGCGGATTTTTCTTAAACACGAACTATTACCGTATGAGTAGGTTATTCCCAAGATTATTCAGTCCTCAAACAGCGAGGAGATGATGCCGTCGGAGATGAAGATGCCCTTGCGGGTAAGGCGTAGCCATTGACCATCGATGAACGACTCGGGGGCGGCGTCGCAGAGCACCAGGGTGTCATTATTAATATAAGGTTTCGCGCGCGCGAGGAGGGCGTCGAGTGCTTGCTGCCCGAACTCGCGGGTGAAGGCGGCGAGGTCGAGGCCCTCGGCGGTGCGGAGGCGGGTGAGGAGGGTCTCCTCCTGCCTGATCTTGGGCGTGAGGGTCTCTGTGGTGATGAGTCCGGCGGTGGCGGTGTCGCCCCCGGCCTTGAGGTAGGCGCTGAGGTCGGGCGTGTTCCACTGGCGCACGGTGCCGTTGTAGGAGTGGGCCGCGGGGCCGAGGCCGAGGTAGTGCATGCCTGTCCAGTAGCCGCTGTTGTGGCGGGCCTCGCGGTGGGGTAGGGCGAAGTTAGATATTTCGTAGTGGCGGAAGCCTGCCTCCGCGGCCATGTCCATCAGTGCCTCAAACATCTGCAGGCTCAGTTCGTCGCTGGCCTCCGCTGCCTTGCCCTGCTCACGCAGGCGGTAGAGCGCGGTGCCCTCCTCGTAGATGAGGGCGTAGGCCGAGAGGTGGCTCACGGGCAGCGCCAGGGCCTTGCCGACGTCCTGCTGCCACTGCTCCAGCGTCTGGCCGGGCAGTCCGTAGATGAGGTCGATGCTCAGGTTGTCGATGCCGGCGCCTTGCAGATGGTCTATGGCCTCCTGCACCTGCGCGGCGCTGTGGCGGCGGTGGAGGAATCGCAGCATCCCGTCGTTGAAGGTCTGCACTCCCATGCTCACGCGGTTGATGCCCAGCGCTTTAAGGGCCTTGGCATAGGCAGGCGTGATGTCGTCGGGGTTGGCCTCCAGCGTCACCTCGGTATCGGCGCTGATGCTCCATGTCGCGGCGATGGTCTGGAATATGCGCCCCAGCTCATCGGCAGAGAGTGTGGAGGGCGTGCCGCCGCCGATGTAGACGGAGCTCAGCGTGCCGCCGTCCAGGAAGTCCCTGCGCAGCCGCATCTCATGGCAAAGCGCCTCGGTGTAGGCCTGCCGCTTGTCGGCGCCGCAGGTGGTGGAGTAGAAGTCGCAGTATATGCAGCGGCTCTTGCAAAAGGGCACGTGAATGTATAGTCCGTCGGTTGGCATCAGATTATCATTTTATGCCAAAATTACTACATTGTAGTCTTTATTCTATATAATCAGTAGGCAAAAAAACGATTTTGCACCTCAAAAGTTTGCAGAACGCCAATCTTTGCGTATATTTGTAAGCCAAATTTTCGCCACGGCAGCATGTTCGCCCCCGGCGTGGCGGCAGAAAGCAGACAAATCAATCAACAACTAAAAAATAAGTATGAAAGCTTACAAGACAAACGAAATCAAGAACATTGCCATCCTTGGTAATGACGGTGCGGGCAAGACGACCCTCACCGAATCTCTCCTTTTTGAGGCCGGTCTCATCAACCGCCGCGGTACTGTATCGGCTAAGAACACAGCCAGCGACTATTTCCCCGTAGAGCAGGAGTATGGCTACAGTGTATTCTCCACCGTATTCCACGCTGAGGCCAACGGCAAGAAGCTCAACTTCATCGACTGCCCGGGCTCCGACGACTTCGCCGGCGCTGCCATCACCGCCCTCAACGTTACCGACACCGCCCTCATCCTCATGGGCAGGAACGGCGTGGAGGTTGCCACCCAGAACCACTTCCGCTACACCGAGAAGCTGGGCAAGCCCGTCATCTTCGTGCTCAACCAGGTTGACGATGAGCGCTTCGACTACGACTCGCTCGTAGAGAAGGCCAAGACAGCCTTCGGCTCCAAGGTTATGCCCATCCAGTTCCCCGTGGCCACCGGTCCCGACTTCAACGCCTTTATCGACGTGCTCACCATGAAGAAGTATTCATGGGGCGCCGAGGGCGGCAAGCCGAAGGTGGAGGACATTCCCGCCGACCTGATGGACAAGGCCACCGAGATGCACATGGCCCTTGTAGAGGCAGCCGCCGAGCACGACGAGGCCCTGATGGAGAAGTTCTTTGAGAGCGAGGAGCTCACCGACGATGAGATCCGCGAGGGCGTTCGCAAGGGCCTGGCCACCCGCGGCATCTATCCCCTCGTGCTCACCAGCGCAGCCAAGGATATGGGCGTCAACCGCCTGATGGAGTTCCTGGGCAATGTCGTGCCGTTTGTTGTCGATATGCCCAAGGTTGCCAACGCAGCCGGCGAGGAGGTCACTCCCGATCCTAACGGCCCCGTAAGCCTCTTCTTCTTCAAGACCAGCATGGAGCCCCACATCGGCGAGGTGCAGTATTTCAAGGTTATGAGCGGCACCGTTACCGAGGGCATGGACCTCACCAATGCCAACCGTGGCAGCAAGGAGCGCATGGGCCAGCTCTTCGCCTGCGCCGCATCGCAGCGCGTCAAGGTTGACAGCATTGCTGCCGGCGACATCGGCTGCTCCGTCAAGCTGAAGGACGTCAAGACCGGCGATACCCTCAACGACAAGGGCACCGACCAGACCTTCAACTACATCAAGTATCCTGATCCCAAGTATATCCGCGCCATCAAGCCCGTCAGCGAGAGCGACAATGAGAAGATGATGGCAGCCATCTACCGCATGGCACAGGAGGATCCCACATGGGTGGTAGAGCAGAACAAGGAGCTCCGCCAGACCCTCGTCAAGGGCCAGGGCGAGTTCCACCTCCGCACCCTCAAGTGGCGTCTCGAGAACAACGATAAGATAATGGTTGAGCTCAATCCGCAGCGCATACCCTACCGCGAGACCATCACCAAGGCTGCCCGCGCCGACTATCGCCACAAGAAGCAGAGCGGCGGTGCCGGTCAGTTCGGCGAGGTACACATGATTATCGAGCCCTACACCGAGGGCATGCCCGATCCCACCGTCTATCGCTTTGGCAACCAGGAGTACCGCATCACCCCGCGTAGCACCGACGTCACCGAGCTCGAGTGGGGCGGCAAGCTCGTGTTCATCAACTCCGTAGTCGGCGGTGCCATCGACACCCGCTTCATGCCTGCCATCCTCAAGGGTGTGCTCGAGCGCATGGAGCGCGGCCCGCTCACCGGCTCCTATGCCCGCGACGTCCGCGTAATCGTTTACGATGGCAAGATGCACCCCGTTGACTCCAACGAAATCAGCTTCATGCTCGCATCGCGCAACGCCTTCAGCCAGGCCTTCCGTGAGGCAGGGCCGAAGATCCTGGAGCCTATCTACGATGTTGAGGTCCTCGTGCCCGGCGATTACATGGGTGACGTGATGAGCGACCTCCAGGGCCGCCGCGGCCTCATCATGGGCATGAGCAGCGACGGTGGCATGCAGAAGCTCAATGCCAAGGTGCCCCTGGCAGAGCTCGCCAACTACTCCACAGCCCTCAGCTCCATCACCGGCAGCCGCGCCAGCTTCACCATGAAGTTCGCCAGCTACGAGCTCGTGCCCCAGAATGTTCAGGACGAGCTCATCGCCGCCAACCAGGAGAGCGAAGAGTAACCCCGACTACGCCGCGGCAGAGCACAACGCTCCCACCGCGCAAGATATCATGCAGGCGATGCCGTACGCAAGCGGCATCGCCTGCTTTTTTTGCGCCTCGCGCCGCCGATTGTCTCCGTCGCGCCGCCGGCAATCACCGGGCGCACCGGCTTTTGCCGCGCCGGGACTGGATTTCTTCCCGCCGGGAATGAAACAAACTCCGGGCTCGCTGAAATTTAATCGCGATTAAACGGAAATTAAATCGCGATTAAATTTCAATTTCGACGCGATTAGATTCAGGCTCGGCGCGATTAAATTCAATTTCCTCGCGACTAAATTCAATTTCCTCGCGACAAACTCCAGCGTGTCCGCAGTTGCTTGCCATGTCCTCGGCCCTAAGATTCCTGCCCTCACAATTAATTTCTTTTCTTTCAAGAATTAGAGAATTCGTATAATTCGTTTAATTCGTAGTTTATTTTCTTGAACGTGAATAACCATAAAATTCTTTAATTCTCTAATTCTTGAAAAAATAATTTGTTTAATTGCCGCTTCGCGGCACGCAGATTTACGCAGATGAGTGCAGATTACGCAGATTTTTCGGAATCATAAAATTTCTGATATATTTCTGATAATTTCTTTCAGTGCCCACTGCCGGACTTGGTTAAACTTCAAATTTCAAACAAATTGAATATTAATACCTTTATTTGGTATTTCTTGCAGAAAAAAGCATTGCGTTTTCTTTTTTTTCGGAGTAAATGTGTAATTTTGCAAAAGATTGTATGCAATTATTAATTTCTAACCAATAAGACTATGAAGTTTAGATTTACTCTTACTCTTCTTGCAGCCCTGGCTGCCCTGCTGCTGCCTTGCAGCCTGCGGGCGCAGAGCGCTGCGGCAGACGACTCCGAGTCTGCCCCCATCTACATCACCTTCGCCCCTGACGGCGAGGCTACCACGGTGGAGAGCGTGACCGTGACCAACCTGTCGTATCCCGACATTGAGCCCGTCACCCTCAGCGGCACCGACATCCTGCTGCTCGCCAAGAACTTCGACGACGATGACCCCACGGCCATCGGCGGAGCCCTCGACGCCGGCATCGCTGAGCCCATCCTCACCCCCAACCCGTCGCTCGCCGACGGCACACTGCTCTTTGATGCCAAGACGGCAGGCCCCGTGCGCGTGAGCATTTATACCGCCGGCGGCCTCCTCATCGACCAGCAGACCGTGCAGGCCGAGCAGGGCCGCAACAAGGTGTTCATACCCTCCCAGATGGCTGGCATCTATATTGTCAACGTCAAGGGCCAGGGCATCAACTCCAGCACCCGCTGGATATGCGGCGGCGAGGGCGCCGGCCTCGGAGGCCAGATAGCCCTGGGCGGTGCTGCCCAGTGGGGCGCTGCCTTCCCGCAGGCTGACGCCGGCGAGGACGCCGAGCCCAGCCTGCCTGCCAACGTGGTCATCATGGACTTCCATGAGGGCGACGTGCTCCGCTTTGAGGGCAAGAGCGGCGAGATGACCACCATCGTGGTCAACGCCCCCGAGCGCACCCACAGCGTACCATTCTATTTCTTCCCCTGCAAGGACGTCAGCGGCAACAACTATCCCATCATCGAGGCCGGCGGCCTCCTCTGGATGGCCGAGGACCTGCGCGCCATGAACAAACTGACCAACGTCAGCTTCTTCTATGAGGACGAGGACACCGAGTGGGCGAGCGCCGCGCAGAACAAGGAGTCCACCTCCATGGCCATGGTGGCCGGCGACGGTGACGACGACATCTACTACACCTACGCCGCTGCCCGCAACGCCCTGCCCGAGGGCTGGAGCCTGCCTACGCTGACCGAGCTCGACGAGGTGGTGCGCAACCTGGGCGGCTATGCCGTGGTGGGCGACAAGATGAAGCGCGCCGGCGACCGTCAGTCGTTCCGCGAGAAGCGCACAGCCCTGCCCGACTCGCTGCAGCTGCGCATCACTCCCAAGGGATACATCGGCGAGGACGGCAAGATGACCGACACCAACAGCGGATATGTGCTTACCGACACCCGCGAGAACCGCAAGGCTCTGTTTATGAAGATAGTCAACGGCAGCAATGCCGCCACCATCACCCCCGACGGCCTGCCCAGCTATGCCGCTGTGCATGTGCGCGGCGTGCGCCCCGCTCCCAGCTCCTATGCCAACATGATTGACAAGCTCTCTGTCAGCTCAGGCGCCAAGAGCCCCGCCTTCGTAACGGCTGACGGCGGCGAGGAGGCCCAGATCAACCCCTTCACCGGAGAGGTCAACCCCTACACCGGCACACCCTACGGAGCATACTACACCGTCGATAACTCCATGAAGTGGATGTTCGCCGACATCAAGGGACAGCGTTGCGCCTACGACCAGAACTATGCGAACCAAAACAACGGCATCTACCGTTATGACAACACACAGTTCGCGCAGATGGCTCCCGCCGACAGCTGGGCGAAGGATGGCAACGGGAAATTCCTCAACATCACTCGCCTGAAGAAGATGTGTGCGCAGAAGATGGCTGACGGCACTTACCACACCCTGAGGGTGACCTTCGACCAGAGCGTGCGCGACCCAGAGGTTGACAACGCCTGGAAAAGCAAAGGAATTCGGTGGTTGGCCCGCGATATAGAGAATCGCCCGGGCTCGCTCATCTTGCAGGAGTACGGCAATCAGGAGCAGGGCTTTGCCCTGCAGCGCACCATAACCTTGCCCGGTACTTATTCTATGGTGGAGGTGTACGGCTCCGAATACTCTTATGCAGATGGTAATCAGTATAATTACATGTTTCGTGAAGGCTATACCGGCTACTCCACCAAAGACAACAAAATATGTGGAGATGATTTCTCCCTTAATGAATTCTACATGAAGCGCCTGAACCTGCTCTGTGCCGACTTCAACCAGGATGGCACTGACGACATCGTGGTGGGCTTCTGCGGCAACTGGATGGTGCTCGACGGCACCGACTACACCACCGTGCTGGCTCAGCGCACCTTCCCCACCGACTGTGTGCGTGCCTGCGTGGGCGACCTCGATGAGAACGGCTATACCGACCTCGGCTTCATCTATCAGCACAACAACCAGATTAGTGTGCGCGTGCTGATGGACGACGTCAGCAAGATGGATGACACCAAGAACCCCGACATCGATGTTGCTGCCACTTATGCTGCCACACTGCCTGTGGCAAAGGACGGCATCTCCTCGTTCCTCGACATCAAGTTTGGCGACATTGCCAACACGGGCAACAGCGTGCTATGCCTGGCCGTGCCCTTTGCAGAGACGCTGAAATCCACTTTCTATGTCCTGAACAGAGGAGCCGGCAGCATGCTCAATCAGACCTATAAGCTGGATGAGCAGAATACTAGGTTAAGAACAGTATATAAAAATTTGGATGAGGGTTCGGTGGACAAATATACCTACAACTTTGCCACCAGCACTCTTGCCGTGGTTCACACCCGCGGATTGGGCGAGCGTCCCGACGTGCTGCTGCACAACGGACTCTATCGCCTGGGTGACGACAACAAGTTTGTGCCCGTAAGGATAGAGGGTGAGCTTAACAACCAAACTATCGATGCCGTCATCCCCAGCGACTGCGTGGGCGTAGGGCGCTTCTCCGCTGACCTGCCTGACGGTTATGAGCAACTGGCTTATCTCGGAAACTATTATAGTAGCATAGAAGAGACTATGTTTGCCTTTATGTTTGCTACAAAAGTCATACAAGGTGCGGCTGCTTCGATACATCCTAATGTGTTGACGCCTGTGCCGTCTAATGGAACAATGAAACGAACAGCCGGAGCTGCGAAAGCTTCTACAGGTATAGGTCAGTACCCGCAAAACGCCTTTTATTTTACTCCAATCTTCCCTGCCTATTTCCCAGCCTTCTGCGCTACGTCCTACAGCGACCTGGATGTCCGCCGCTACAAGTTTGAGTCTTGCCAGGCCACGATGAGCGAGCCGCGCATCAAGTTCGCCCTCGCTGCCGCTCCCTACTGGGAAAAGGTACCTGAGGGCTACCCCAATGCCGGCGAGGAGTATGTTTACGGCGACATAGGCCCCACTACCGAGTGGAGCAAGTGGACCTCCACCACCACCGGTAATGAGAACACCAACAGCACCTCCGCCTCCCTCATCTTCGGCTTGGAGCACGAGGCCAAGGTTTCTGTCTTCGGCGTGGAGATAGGCAAGGTCGGCTTCGAGTTTGAGACCAACCTCAACTGGGACTGGGAGAACAGCGTAGCCAAGACCGACACCTGGACCTATGAGTCGGGCTGCACCGCCGGCCGCGACAACAAGGTGGGCCTCACCATGACGCCCGTATGGCTCTACACCTACCGCTGCGTTGACAGCACCGACCCCGACGAGGTGGGCACCACCCTTGTATGCGGCGTGCCGACATATCCGCGAGACCTCGAGCTCAGCGAGGCTGACTATATGCTGCTGCGCGGCGACCGCAAGGACATACCCGACCTCCGCGAGGTATTCAAGAACGAGCCCGGCAACCCGCTCAGCTACATGAGCGACCCCGCACAGGTGAAGTCAACAGGAGGAATCCTCTGGAGCAACAATGACAAGAGTATATTCTCCACCACCGGCTCCGACGGCACCAAGTACTTCTCCATAGAGGTGAGCGACGAGACTGCCAACACCACCAAGAACACCTTCGGCTTCGACATGAAGCTCGTGGGCTTCGCCGGTACCTTCGGCCACACCGTCAAGGCCGGCTTCGGAGCTGGCTACTCCCACAGCTGGAGCACCATCTACAACACCGGCTCCGGCACCAAGGTGACCGGCTGCCTGCCGCTGCCCAGAAGGCTCGGCGACGTGCCGATGTTCGACTGGAACATGTGCCGCTACACCGTCAATGTCGGCGGACAGGAATTCCCCGTAGTCAACTACATCGTCAAGAACGTCCGCAAGGGAAACTAAGTTCAGTTGATAAGAATTGAAGAATTTAAGAATTTAAGAACTGAAGAATTGAAGTTCTTCTTCCATTTTTCAATCTTTTGACGGTTGACAAACAACTGTAGCGTACAATTGCAGAGCCCAGCCCCCCGGCTGGGCTCTGATTGTTTCTATTGCAGTGTTCAAGAAACTACGAATTATACTAATTATACGAATAATCTGTGAAATCTGTGAAATCTGTGTGAGATAAGAAGACTACGAATTATACGAATTAAACAAATTCTTTTTTTCAAGAATTAGAGAACGATTTTATTTCACGATTGGACAATTTTATGATTGGATAATTTAGCCAAGTCCGGCAGTGGGCACTGAATGCCGAAGGCATCGCGAAGGCTTTCGTTGGCTGTCGTGCCGGGGTCCCCTTTGGGGAAATAAAAAAAATCTCGTTGCAAGGCAACGGTGCCAACATACAAGGAAAGTCTGAGAGCGAAGCGGCAAAGAAATTATCAGAAATATATCAGAAATTTTATGATTCCGAAAAAATCTGCGTAATCTGCCCTCATCTGCGTAAATCTGCGTGCCGCGAAGCGACTTTTGAGAATATTGCACTCTGGGGGGAGGGCGTATGAGAGTAACTCCAGTTGGCCTTTTTGGCAAGATCAGAAAAAACAGGTGAAATATTGTTGTCTTTTTTAGAAATTTAGTATTTTTGCAGCGAAATATAATCATAATTGTATGAATACTATATCCATGAATAATTTGTGGAGCTATTTGGAAGGGCTCTCGCTGACATCGGCTAATCAACGGTGGCTTGGCAAGAAACTCATCAAGGCTTCCGCTGCTAAGACTTCCAAAACAGAAGAAGAGAAGAAACTGAAGAAGCTTGATTCTCTGTTTGGAGTATGGGCAAACACCCCTGACGGTGAGCAAATAGAAAAAGTGATTCTTGATGCTCGCACTGCTGACTATGAGCGTGAAGTAGCGTTAATGACAACGTGGAACATCTGGGACGCATTCGCGGAATAGAAATAGAAAATTGGAAACTTAACGAACCCATAATTTAGCCGAAACAATATAAAGCCAATTAAATATGGTAATGTGAGAGCCCAGCCGTGAAGACTGGGCTCTGATTGTGTCTATTGCAGTGTTCAAGAAACTACGAATTATACTAATGCCGAAGGCATCGCGAGCAGCCTGCCAGTGGTCGCGCCATCGGCGCGGTCTGGCATAAAAAGCTGCGAGAGCGCAGCGGCAATTTCACGAAAAAATCTGCGTAATCTGCTTCATCTGCGTAAATCTGCGTGCCGCGAAGCGGCAAATTGAGAATTTTGCAAGTGACTTTTGAGAATTTTGTTTAGAAGAATTGAGAATTTTGTTTGGGAGAATTGAGAATTTTGTTTACCTTTGCAGCACGAAAATCAATGAGTTATGTTCAAGAGAGCGCAATACATAGAATTGGAATCGAGGCTGGGAGAGCCGCGAAGCAGGATACAGGTTATCTCCGGTCCTCGACAAGTAGGCAAATCTACTATGGTCAAGCAGGTGCTTCAAGAGACAAGCATAGCCTATACTCTGGTAAGTGCTGATGATGTGAGCCATAGTGACACAGGCTGGATAAGCGAGGTGTGGGATACGGCTCGCGCTCGTATGAAGATGAGCTCCGCAGAGGAATACCTGCTGGTGATAGACGAGATTCATAAGATAGACAACTGGAGCGAGGCTGTCAAGAAGGAGTGGGATAAAGATACATTTTATGATGTAAACCTGAAGGTCGTAATTCTGGGCTCGTCAAGACTGTTGCTGAAAGATGGCTTGACAGAATCGTTGGCAGGCCGTTACGAACTAATTAGGATGCCGCATTGGAGCTTTGGAGAGATGCGCGAGGCGTTTAATATGGATGTTGACCAGTATATATTCTTCGGCGGTTATCCTGGCGGAGCAATGTTTATAAACAATGAGCGCCGATGGCGTAAATATATAAAGGACAGCATTGTCGCTCCGGCGATAGAAAAAGATGTGCTGCGTACAAAGGTAGTGTACAAGCCTGCGCTGATGAAGCAATTGTTTGAGCTCGGCTGTGCCTACTCCGGCGAAGAACTGTCGCTGAACAAGATGTTGGGCCAGTTACAGGATGTGGGAAACGTTACGACTTTGGCAGGATACCTGACAACGCTCGATGAATCTAGATTGTTGTGCGGCTTAAAGAAATATGCCTCCGACAATGCCCGCAAGTATAATTCTGTTCCTAAGCTGATGGTTTATAATACGGCTCTTTTCTCTGTGCAGGGTGCGCTGTCGTTCGACAAAGCCTATACTACTCCGAGCCTTTGGGGGCGTTGGGTGGAGAGTGCTGTCGGCGCTCATATCCTAAACCAAGCAGACGAATATGACTATAAACTGTATTATTGGCGTACGAAGGATAATGAGGTGGATTTTGTCATTGAGCACAACAGGCAGTGTATAGCCATTGAGGTAAAGAGCGGTAGACGGACGATGAACAATGGGCTTGCAATGTTTCAGGAGCAGTTTCATCCCGTACGTTCTTTTGTCGTAGGCTCTGGAGGTGTTCCAGTAGAAGAGTTTCTTACGTGGGATATTGGTCAATTAATTGACAACTTTGAAAATTGAAGTTTGTCGGATTTTTTGGTGTTTCCGAAAAAAGGCTAAAAGGACGAAAAACCCGAAAAATATTTTCGTATGTTTCGTTTTTTAGGGTTGTTTCGGAATTAAGCGAAAAAGAAAAAAATCTGCGTAATCTGCTTCATCTGCGTAAATCTGCGTGCCGCGAAGCGGCAATTACACGAATCCTTGTCCAACGGCTTGCTAAATTTCAAATTTCAAACTTGCCGCTTCGCTCTCAGACTTTCCTTGTATGTTGGCACCGTTGCCTTGCAACGAGATTTTTTTTATTCCCCAAAGGGGACCCCGGCACGACAGCCAACGAAAGTCTTCGCGATGCCTTTGGCATTCAAAATTCAAATTATCCTCGTTTTTCCGTAACTGTGCCTCCAAGGAGTCAAGTTACTCCATCTCGGCATAAAAAGAAAATGTATTTTCTTTGTTCTGCTCTCGTTTTTCCGTAACTTTGTAGCACAAAGGAAATAACATAAAAAACATAGTAATATAATGAAGAAGATTTTTGTTGCGATTGTATCGCTGCTGATGGTCGGCACCGCGGCGTGGGCCGGCAAGGACATTGACCTGAAGACCGCCATGGGCGGCGTGTTTTATGCTGAACAGCTGTATGGGGTGAGGCCGCTCAACGACGGCGTGACCTACGCCCGCGCACGCGGCAATAAGATTGTACGCTACTCCTTTAAGACCGGCGAGGAGGTGGGCACCATCCTCGACCTCTCCACCGCCAAGGGCACCAAGCTGCAGGGCTTCAGCGACTATACCTTCGCCCCCGACGAGAGCCGCATACTCCTCCAGACCAACCCCAAGTCCATCTACCGCCACTCCAAGAAGGCCGAGTACTATGTATATACCGTGGCCAACAATACCGTGGAGCCCCTCTCCAAGGGCGGGCCCCAGCAGGAGCCACTCTTCTCGCCCGACGGCAACCAGGTGGCCTTCGTGAGGGACAACAACCTCTTCCTGGTCAAGCTGCTCTTCGGCAACAGCGAGAGCCAGATAACTGAGGACGGCAAGTTTAACTATGTATTGAACGGCATCCCCGACTGGGTGTATGAGGAGGAGTTCAGCTACAGCCGCGCCTTCGACTTCAGCGCCGACGGCAAGATGCTGGCGTGGGTGCGCTTCGACGAGAGCGAGGTGCCCATGTATGAGATGCAGATGTTCAAGGGCCTGAGCCCCGAGCTGAAGGACAATGACGCCTACCCCCACGACTACTGCTACAAGTATCCCGTGGCAGGCGAGCAGAACAGCAAGGTCAAGGTGCTGACCTATGACATCAAGAGCCACGTCACCCGCCAGATGGCACTGCCCCTGGACAGCGACGGCTATATTCCCCGCATCAAGTTTACTGACACGCCCGACCAGCTCGCCATCGTAACCCTCAACCGCCACCAGAGCAGGATGAGCATCTTCATGGGCGACGCGCGCTCCACGGTGTGCAAGCTCATCCTCAGCGAGACTGACGACTGCTATGTGAAGGAGAAAGCCTACGAAAACATGCAGTTCTTCGGCAACAACTTCGTGCTGCAGAGCGACCGCTCAGGGCAGAGCCAGCTCTACTGGTACTCCACCACCGGCCAGCTCATCCGCCAGATCACCAATCAGCCTATGGAGGTGTGCGACTTCTACGGCACCGACCCCGAGCGCAAGACATTCTACTATAGCGCCAAGGACGGCAGCCCCACGCGCACGGCCATCTTCGCCTCCGACCTCAGCGGCAAGACACGCAAGCTCTCCACCGAGACGGGCTCCAACGCTGCCACCTTCAGCAAATCGATGAAGTATTTCGTCAATGTCTACAGCAATATCAACACTCCCCAGATAACCACCCTGCGCGACAATGGCGGCAAGGTGCTCAAGACCCTCCTTGACAACAAGAAGCTCCGCGAGAATATCGCCACTATCAACATGCCGCAGAAGGAGCTCTTCACCTTCCAGACCAGCGAGGGCGTGCAGCTCAACGGATGGATGGTCAAGCCTGCCGACTTCGATCCCTCCAAGCAGTACCCCGTGGTGATGTACCAGTACAGCGGGCCGGGCTCGCAGTCGGTCAGCGACAGCTGGAACATCGGCGGCAGTGGTGCCGGCGCAGCCTACGAGGCCTATCTCTGCTCGCAGGGCATTATCTGCGTGGCCGTTGACGGCCGCGGCACCGGCGGCCGAGGACGCGACTTTGAGAAGTGCACCTATCTGCACTTGGGCCAGAAGGAGAGCAAGGATCAGGTGGAGGCCGCCATCTGGCTCGGCCAGCAGCCCTATATCGACAAGGACAACATAGCCATCTGGGGCTGGAGCTACGGCGGTTTCAATACCCTGATGAGCATGAGCGAGGGTAGGGGAGTGTTCAAGTGCGGCGTGGCAGTGGCTCCGCCCACCAGCTGGCGCTACTACGACAGCGTCTATACCGAGCGCTACATGCGCACCCCGCAGGAGAACTCCGGCTACGACGACAATGCCATCTCGCGCGCCGGCAACCTTCACGGCAACCTGCTGATTTGCCACGGCCTGGCCGACGACAACGTGCATGTGCGCAACACCTACGAATACACCGAGGCACTCGTGCAGGGCGACAAGCAGTTTGAGATGCAGCTCTACACCAACCGCAACCATAGCATCTACGGCGGCAACACCCGTATGCACCTCTTCACCCGCATCAGCGATTTCTTAATCCGCAACCTGAAAAACAATAACCGTTAACCAATAACCAATAACCAATAACCGTTAAACGTTAGCCAAGTCCGGCTGCATACGTTGACCAATTTTATGATTCCGAAAAAATCTGCGTAATCTGCTTCATCTGCGTAAATCTGCGTGCCGCGAAGCGGCAATAATACATGTTACTGGAGAATAACTAATAATTCGCAATATGAGAAAACCCCTTATCGCTCCGTCGTTGCTCTCGGCCGATTTCGCCAATCTGGAGCGCGACATCCGTATGCTCAACCAGAGCAATTGCGACTGGTATCACCTTGATGTGATGGACGGCGTATTTGTGCCCAACATCTCATTTGGCTTTCCTGTGATGCAGGCCATGGCCCGCGTGGCCGAGAAGCCTCTCGATGTCCACCTTATGATAGTGGAACCTGAGAAATTTGTTTCGCAGGTCAAGGCCCTCGGCGCTAAGGTGATGAATGTGCACCAGGAGGCCACTATCCACCTCCATCGTCTGCTCAACCAGATAAGAAAGGAGGGTATGCTCTCGGGCGTCACCCTCAATCCCAGCACTCCTGTATGTATGGTGGAGGATGTGCTGCAGGAAGCCGATGTGGTGATGCTTATGAGTGTCAATCCTGGCTTCGCAGGTCAGAAATTCATCGACGAGACCGTGGAAAAGGTGAAGCGCCTGCGCGAGATGATTGACCGCCGCAACCTCAACACCCTCATCGAAATAGACGGTGGGGTGAGCCGCGACAATGCACAGATGCTTGTGGAGGCTGGCGTGGATGTGCTGGTGGCTGGCAGTGCCGTGTTTAAGGCCGCCGACCCAAAGAAAGAGATAGACATTCTCAAGGGTGACAGATAGTCTGAAGTCTCCGTTTGGACGAATCTTTGAGGAGTCGCCCTTGGCGCTGCTGCTCCTGCCGCTGATGGCCGGTATAGCCGTGGCGGAGATGGCAGAGTTTCCCTCTGAGATAACACCGTATATAATGACTGCCGCCGGCATTATCCTGCTGGCGGCAGTTGTGGTAGGCTGGCCCAAGCGGCGCAGGGCATTGCCTCGCTCTGTATTCAAGGGCCTGGCTGTGGTGCTGATGCTGCTGGTTGGCTTTGCGACTGATGTGATGCAGCGCGAAGGCAACAAGACTTTGTGGCCCGAGGGCATGCGCCAATGGCGCGGAGTGGTGATAGAGAACCAGCGCTCTACGGCCAAGACATGGCGTGTAAGCCTGGTCGTGGAGAAGGACGGTTCCGCACGCAAGGTAATGCTGTCAATACTCAAGACTGCCCTCGTCCGCCCGCTGCAGACTGGCGAGTGCGTGGAGTTTGATGCAGAAATAAAGAAACCTTACAATTACTTTGCCTCGAACGGCCAGGACAGCACCTACATTTTTGATTATGCCAAATGGCTTGAGCGGCAGGGATATGCGGGGCAAGGCTTTGCGCCCAGACGAGTGAGCATAGACTCTTCTGCTGAGGGCACAAGGCTGATGGGCATGTTGCCGTGGTGGCAAAGGGTGCGCATCTATGCACTGACCTTGCGCTCGCGTCTGCTGCAACAATATGATAAGCTGGGACTTGCCAAGACAGATGCTGCGGTGCTGGCGGCCTTGACGTTGGGCGAGAAATCGGGCATAAGCAAGGAAACGAGGCAGGCGTTCTCTGTATCGGGTGCCAGCCATGTACTGGCGCTGTCGGGGCTGCATCTCAGCATCTTGGTAACATTTCTCCTCTTTCTGCTGTATCCGCTGCGTGCCAGGCGATGGGGCATGTGGGTCATTGCCTTGGTTTGCATATCGCTGACATGGGCATTTGTCCTGCTTACTGGTTGCAGCGTGTCAATCGTCCGTTCCGCCCTGATGCTCACGCTGATGCTCCTGCTGGGAATGCGCGGTGAGGGCTTTGCCTCGCTTAACAATGTGGTGGTGGCGGCCTTCGTAATCTTGTGCTTCAGTCCGCAGAGTCTGATTGACGTGGGCTTTCAGATGTCGTTTCTCGCGGTATTCTTCATAATATATTTCCTGCCTTTTTACCATGAAGGTATTGGTTGGCGGATTCCGCGCTGGAGCAATCGCATTGCAGATTTCCTCTATGTGACACTCATTGCCCAACTGGCCACTGCGCCGCTGGCTGCCTGCGTCTTCGGGCGCTTCCCTTTGATGTTTATTGCCACTAATGTGCTGGTCATTCCCTGCGCCTATATATTGCTGATAGGTGCGGCGCTGTTCTTTTCCTTGTCATGGTGGAGTGTGGGCGCCTCTGCCGTTGGCTGGCTGCTGGGGCAGGTGGTAGGGTTGCTGACTGGCGGTGTGGAGAAAATAGCAGCCCTTCCGTTGTCCAGCGTGGCGGTGCAGCTTTCGCCCCTGACCACTCTGTGCATCTATCCCCTGATATTCACTTTCTTTGCCTGGATGCGCTTCCGGCGCCACATCTATGCCTATTGGTCATTACTCTTTCTGGGGCTGGCCGTCAGCTTCCAGCTACGGGGATTATAACGAAAACAGATTTATGGCAGGCGCTTCTCAAAGTGCTGATAGTCCTTGGGCGTGGACCAACTGCCGCCCCAGATGAAGCCGTGCTGGATAAAGAGGCGGTAGCAGAGGTCCTGCTCGTCGATGAAGCGGATGGCTTGTCCCTTGCGGTTGCGGCGGTTATGTGCGTATCGCTTGCCTGCCTTGGGTTCCACCAGTCCGCTGCGGGGGTGCAGGCAGGGATTGATGAGAGGATTGATGTCGATGGCGAGACCACGGCTGTGATAAGACAGCTTCTTGCTGCCGGCAATGCAACGATAGTTGAAGCAGGATGTGTTGTTGTCTGCCATCGAGGTCTCGTCGTCGGCGTTGTACTCATCCACAAGGAGCATCTTTTCTATTCGATAGCCGCTGAGGTATAGCTGGCGGAATATCTGGAGCAAGTCGTTGGCTATGGCGCGATTGCAGATAATCTCGCCAGTCTGGGGCTTGCCGTCCTTATTAATATGGAGCACGCGGAGGTATCGCAGTTCCTGACGGGGTACTGTGCAGTCGCGCTTATAGGACTTGAGCCATATGCGCTTAAACACCTGATCGCTGATGGTGTCGGCACGGAAGAAACTGTCCAGATTGCTTGCGCTAACGGCTGACGGGGTGAGCACACGGCCTGCCTGCCAATCGGCCTCCGTCAGTGCGCGGCATGAGATTGCGACTAGAGAAAGGAAAAGAGAAAGTCCAATAATGGAAAAACGTGATTTCATCAAGCTATTTCTTGTTAGTGTGTTTGCGTATTTCTTCGAAGATGGGAAGGTTGGCATATTTCTTGGGCACAGCGGCCAGCAGAGCCTTGTTCTGGGCGGTGGTGAAGCGCTTGTAGTATTCGGCAAAGAGGTAGATGCCAGCCCAGTTGCCGAGGTTGCGGCGGGCGAAGGTGTAGGTGTACTCCACCTGTTGCTTGCGCAGTGAGTCGGCGCCCATTTTGTAGGCTTCACGGTCTTCGGCAGAATTGGTGAGGCGCATGCTCTCGCGGGTGCAGTCGTAGATCTGGGTGTAGATGGCATTGATGCTGTCGCGATAGGGGGTGTAGGCATTGTTGGTAGGCGTGCCGCTGACATGGTCGATGCGTTTCTCTGCGGTGATGTCTACGCTGACAGTGCCTTCTTCAACGAATACTTCCACCAGGGTCTTCTTTACTCCCTGGCCCAGGACGAGGTATTTCATATAGGGCACGTTAAGCGTCTTGCCGCGGAAAGAGAAATCCTCACCTTGCAGTTGCACGGAGTCTGTGGCGCGGAGCCCGTTTTTGCTGGGCTCACAGAGCTTTATCCATTCACCCTCGGGGAAGCCGTGAGCCTTGCCGCGGATGGTATAGCTGACTTCGCGATACTGAGGATTGGAGTTGACGGCTTTCTTGATGTGAGGACTGGCTGCCGCGGTGGGGTTTTTGGCTGCGGGGTTGGTTCGCTGCTGCGTTGCGGGCTTGCGCACTGTGGTGGTGGCTGGCTTGCGTACGGCCGGCTTGCGTGTTTGCGCGCTGATGGAGAGAGTGGTCAGCAGCGCAATTATCATAATGAGATGTTTCATTGTTTTGAGATTTGTGTTGCAGGGTGCAAAGATAACAAAAACTCCCCATCTCACAATGCAGATGGGGAGTTTCTTTGTCTTTATTGGGACAGAAGTTTTATTCTTCTGCGGGAGTTTCCTCTGCGGCAGCCTCTTCAGCAGGTGCTTCCTCAACGGGAGCAGCCTCTTCTGCTACGGGCTCCTCAGCGGGTGCTTCCTCAACGGGAGTTTCTTCTGCAGCGGGCTCTTCGGCAGGTGCTTCCTCTACAGGAGCAGCCTCTTCTACTACAGGAGTTTCTTCTGCAGCGGGAGCCTTAACCTCAGCGGGAGTCTCCTCCTCTGCAGGTGCCTCGGGCTCAGAGTCGTTGATGACGGTGAAGTCCACGGTGGCGGTTACCTCCTTGTGGAGCTTAACACTGGCGGTGTAGCTGCCAATAGCCTTTACTTCGCCTACAACAATCTTCTTTCTGTCAACCTCTACGCCAGCGGCAGCAAGACCTTCGGCAATCTGAACATTGGTTACAGAGCCGTAGATGGTGCCAGTGGTGCTGACCTTCATGGGGATTACAAGTGCGGGCACGGCATTGATCTTAGCTGCCAGGGCCTCAGCCTCTTCCTTAATCTTGGCCAACTTGTGAGCCTTCTGGCGGAGATCCTCAGCCAGTACTTTCTTGGCGCTCTCGGTGGCATATGCGGCCTTGCCTGTAGGAACGAGGTAGTTGTTGGCGTAGCCGTTCTTGACTTTCACGATATCGTTCTTGAAACCCAAGCCGATAATATCTTCCTTAAGTATAATTTCCATAGTGTCTGTCCTCCTCTTTTATTTCATCATATCGGTTACGAAAGGCAGCAGTGCAAGGTGGCGGGCACGCTTAACGGCCTGTGCCACGCGGCGCTGATACTTGAGTGAGGTGCCGGTGATGCGGCGGGGCAGGATGCGGCCTTGCTCATTGAGGAACTTCTTGAGAAATTCGGGGTCGCGATAGTCTATGTACTTGATACCGCTCTTCTTGAAACGGCAGTACTTCTTTTTCTTCACGTCGATAGACGGAGCATTGAGATAGCGGATTTCGTTCTGTTCAGCTGCCATGGTTTAGTCCTCCTTCTTTTTAAGGGCCTGGCGCTTAGCGGCGTAAGCGGCGGCATACTTGTCCATTTTTACCGTGAGGAAGCGCAGCACGCGCTCGTCACGACGATAGTTGATCTCAAGTCTCTCGATTGCTGCGGGATTGGCCTTGAAGCCGATCTCGTAGTAGAAGCCTGATGACTTCTTGTTGATGTTGTAAGCCAGCTTGCGCATACCCCAATTCTCCTCATAGAGGATCTCGGAGCCTTGCGATGTCAGATAATCTCTGAACTTTCCAACCGCTTCCTTCATCTGTTCATCAGACAAAACGGGAGTCAAAATGAAAACGGTTTCATACTGATTCATTGTCTTACCTTTTTAGGGTTAATAAATATAAATAATGTTCACGCGCGACCCGCCTTTTGCGGGAAGCGGGTGCAAAATTACTATAATCTTGCCGAACAGGCAAATTTTTTGTACTGTTTTTGCAGCAAACGGTAATGAATGCGGCATAGAAGGCGCTGACCTAGCAGCAAAAGAGCGGCGAGATAGGCATGACGCAAGTTGCAAAAAAGATATCCTAAGCGCCCGAAGAATGTTAAAAAAAATGAAATGGTCAGAATGCGTCATAGCCTCGCCTGTGCGCGTATTTATAATAAGGTATCTTTGCACCGTAAAAGCCTGCAGATGGAATAAGACAAACAAGCTACGGATGAAAAACAAGAAACTGATAACTGTGGTGGTGGTGATGAGCCTTATCTTCGTGGCTCTCATCTCAATGCTGGTCAGCTACTCCAATCGTGTGGTAAAGATGCGCAAGGAGCAGTTTGACTCCAGTGTGAGCCGCAGTCTTTTTCTCGTGGCTCGCAGCATGGAGATAGAGGACACCTACCAAGGACTGAAGAACGACCTGCATTCGCTGGGCAATCGCGATATAGAGAAAGACCTTAGCATGGGGCCTGCCGACAGCTTGATGATTCTGACTGACTCAATCTATAGCGATAAGACTGCGCGCCTGACAAGCGAGGAACCGACAGTAGCTACCGGCTTGGTGAGCCATGCCACCCGAGAGCAGAGCGGACTGACTCTGGGCAAGCGACCGCCGAGACCGCGGCAAGAGTTTTCTGCCGAGATGAAGCGTGAGCTTAAGAAGCGCTATGTCTACCAGCAGGAGTTGCTCAACAGGATTATCTATACCATTCTCTATTCCACCAGCGAGACTCCCATAGAGGAGCGCATCAATTTCAAGAATCTTGACAGCCGCATCAAGGCAGAGCTGGTGAAAGAGGGTATTGACGTGCCCTATCACTTTACGGTCAGCAACAGCGCGGGCAGGTTGCTCTATAAGTGCCCCGACTATACTGACGAAGGAGCCGATCATAGCTACAAGCAAGTGCTGATGCCTAACAACTCGCCTTCCAATGTGGGCATCCTGACAGTTAGCTTCCCATCTATCAACCGATATATCTACAAGTCTTCACGCTATTTGGTTACGTCCATACTGTTTATGATTATTCTGGCAGTGATGTTCGGCTACACCATACGTGTTACTTTCCGCCAGCGTCGCTTGGGCGAGATGAAGACAGACTTTGTCAACAATATGACTCATGAGCTCAAGACTCCCGTGGCCTCCATCTCGCTGGCAAGTCAGATGCTCAATGACCCCTCGGTGAAGAAGACCGAGCAGATGACTTCACACCTGAGCGGAGTGATAGGCAATGAGACGAAGCGCTTGCAGCGCCTCATCGACAGGGTACTGCAGACATCCTTGCTCGAGGGAGGGAAGATGGCCCTCAAGGAACAGGAGCTTAATCTCAATGAGATGGTTGACGACGTGGCTGGAACCTTCCATATCAAGGTGGAGGAGAAGGGGGGCACTATCGAGACCGACCTGCAGGCTGCTAACCCTTGGATTTACGGCGATGAGGTGCACCTGACCAATGTGCTGTTTAACCTGATGGAGAATGCCGTCAAGTACAGCCGTGAGGATGTGCCCTTGCGCCTGAAGGTAAGCACACGCAACCAGCATGACCATATACTGGTAACTATTGCCGATAATGGCATAGGCATCCGCAAGGAAAACCTTAAGAAGATATTTGAGAAATTCTATCGTGTCCACTCAGGCAATAAGCATGACGTGAAGGGCTTCGGCCTCGGCCTGGCCTACGTGAAGAGCATAGTGGAGCTTCACCACGGCCATATTGCCGCCGAGAGCGAGCCTGGCAAGGGCACCAAGTTTGTGATAACATTTAACACGTTAAAAAACTGAACAATTATGAACGAGAAGACAAGAATCCTGCTGTGCGAGGACGATGAGAGCCTCGGCATGCTGCTGAGAGAGTATCTGCAAGCTAAGGGCTATGACGCCGAGCTGTGCAACGACGGCGAGGCCGGATACCGTGCCTTTGTGAAGACACCTGCTGATATCTGTGTGCTGGATGTGATGATGCCCAAGAAAGACGGATTCTCTCTGGCTCGCGACATTAAGCAGACCAGTCCTGACACTCCTATCGTCTTCCTGACAGCCAAGACGCTCAAGGAGGATGTGTTTGAGGGCTTCAAGATTGGCGCCGACGACTATATTACCAAGCCTTTCTCCATGGAGGAACTGACCCTGCGTATAGAGGCTATAATGCGTCGCGTCCATACCAAGAAGCAGAGCGACATTGAGGCCTTTAAGATGGGCGGCTACACCTATGACGTGAAGAAGCAGTTGCTCACTAAGCCCAGCGGTGAGGTAAAGAAACTTACCACCAAGGAGAGCGAGCTGTTGGTACTCCTATATCAGCATGCTAATGATGTGCTGCAGCGTGACTTTGCGCTGAAGACCATCTGGGTGGATGACAACTATTTCAATGCCCGCTCCATGGATGTTTACATTACCAAACTGCGTAAGCATCTCAAGGAAGATCCCAATGTGGAGATTATCAATGTTCACGGCAAGGGTTACAAACTGGTGGTTCCTTCACCGGGGGCAGCTGCTGAGAACTAGATGAAAGAAATTTTTGAGAAAAATGCGGATTCCGAGTGAATCCGCATTTTTTTTGGTAACGATTAAGGAAAAGTAACAGGAATATGCTAACTTTGCTTCTTGATTAGAAAAGGATTTTTTTTATTAACCATATTATTAACTTAAACAATTACACACATGAAGAAGTTTTTACTTTCTCTGCTCCTTGTGCTGATGGGAGCAATGTGGAGCAGTGTTGACGCACGCTGGATCATTGGCGACCGCAAGAATGCCACCCAGATTCAGCCCGGCGACACTGTGGTGCTGGAGCACTCAAGCCGCACCGCTGACCTGGGTTGCTACCTTCAGGCCACCAATACTCAGGCTGGTGCAGCTGTTCTTAATGGCCTCGGTGTGAGCGACGCCGCCATTGTAGTTCTGGAGGAGGGCCCCGTGGACCTTCGCACCGGTGCACCTACTGTGTACATCAAGCTGGTAGGCAATGGCAAATATCTTGGCCAAACAACTGGCTTTGGTAGTGCTGTGGGATGTGGTACCGTTTCTGATCCCGCCAAGGCTTCTAATTATCAGATTATTAGTTGCGGCGAGGATATCCCTTGGTCCAACAATTACGGCTGGGAAGCCTTCTACAGTGAAGAAAATTACAAAAAAGAAGATGGCAAGGAGTCTTTCCGTTCGCGCTTAGACGAAAGCACATGGCTTAACGGCGATGAGGTGATAAGCAACTGGCGTGAAAACGGCGCAGGTCGCGGTTCTGATGATAACTCTGTGGGCTTCTGCTGGTCTAAGGATGAGAAATCCTTCTATTATCTGGGTTTCTGGTATTCTACGGCTCCCAATGTCCTGCTTTGGGGCTATACCGACACCAACCAGTGGAATGTCTATGACGTAACCTACGAAAAGAGTCTGCAAGATGACCTCCAGGATGTCATCGACACTTACACCGGCGACGGTGTTGAGTTTACTGCCGGCACAGATCCCGGTTACTATGATGAATCAGCCGCAGAGGCTTACAACACCGCCCTTGAGGATGCCCTGATGAAGTCCATGGACGGCAGCCTCTCCGACGAGGAGTATCAGACAGCTATCGACAATCTCATTTCTGCTCGCGCAGCAGTTGAGAATTCCATGATTCCTATTAGCGAAGGCTACTACTTCCTGGTAAGCGGCTTTGATGACTTCCTAAACAACTTCGGCGTTGAGAAGGCTGCCTACATTGATCCCAATGTGCCCAACCTCAAGTACAGGACCTTCGATGCTGAGGACGTGGATTTCGTGTTCTACATTACTCCTAATGGCGAGACCGACGAGTTCCTTGTTCAGAGCTATGCCAACGGCTACTATGTGGCAAAGGGTACTGCTTGGTACAACTCCAATCCCGCCTGCACCGAGGATCCCGAGGAGCCGCAGAATATGCGCCTCTATGTTCCCGGTAAATGGTACTGGGGCAGTCACACTTATCACAATACTTCCTACACTCCGTATGCCAGCTCACAGCCTAAGGCTACTGACGGTCAGGGCAACCTTACTTCTTGGGGTCAGTGGAAGGACGATTCTACCGTGCAGACCCATTTCAACCTTTGGTATGTACGCAAGATTTCCGACGAGCAGATGGAAGGCTTTGCCGAGAAGAAGGCCCAGAGCGACCGCGATGCTGAGCTCAAGGCTCTCGTGGCTGATGCCAACAAGCTCTACGATAAGCTCTTCGCCTATGAGCCCGACTATAGCGCTAAGCTCATCACCACCGTTAGTGGCGGTGCCGACGAGGAACCCGGTGAGGGCAACCAGATTACCTTCTCCACCATACGCCGTCAGGGCGTGAAGTTCGCCGATAAGTATGAGTTCCTCATCGACGACGACGATACCACCTATATGCAGGGCTCCGGCTACATGAGCATCAAGCTCAAGGAGCCCAAGCAGGTTATCACCATGGTTTACAACACCCGCGATGCTTCCGGTCATGGCTCCAACGCCAACTGGCATGTATGGGGTGCCAATGAGCGTCCGAAGCTCGTTAGCCTCTACGGTGCCAACACCGAGGCCGGCGACACCGTTTACGGCGGTGCCCTTGCTACCGGTATTGACATGGGCTCCCTGCCTCTGCCCGCCACCTATACCTTCGACTTCGGCCGTCCCGTTAACCGCATAGCCTATCAGGTAACCCAGAATGCTAACGGCGGAAGCTACTTCACCATCTCTGAGTTCCAGATGTATGAGGCCAAGGCCAACGAGACCAAGTCACAGTACTTCTCTGTGGAAGGTATGAAGGACAAGGCCGATGCCATGAAGGCTCTGGCCATTGCCAAGAACGCTGTTGCTGACTCCAGCGAGACAACTAACGAGGATATCGCTGAGCTTCAGGCTGCTATCGCTGCCGTTAATGAGCTCTATGCCGATACCACCAAGCTGGTTGAACTGGCCAACAAGGCCCAGGCTCTTGCTGACAACACAGAGGTGGGCGACGCCGTTGGTCAGCAGTCTGACGAGAATGCTGCTGATGCTCTCATTGAGGCCATCGTAGCTGCCAAGGCTCTCGGTCTTAAGGAGGATGCTACCAAGGCAGACCTCGACACGGCCCTTGCTGACCTCCAGGCTGCCATCGACGCCTTCATGAGTACCTTCAACTCCTTCGAGGAGGGCAAGTGGTACTTCATCATTAACTCCGACCTCCGCGATGCTTCCACCGTTGCCGGCAAGGCTCTCTATATGTCTGGCTGCAACAACGATCCCGCCAAGGTTGGCAAGGTTGTTGACGGCAATCCCGAGTACACCTACGATCCTTACTGCATGTGGCGTTTCGTTGCTACCGACACCGAGGGTCAGTTTGCAGTTCAGAACATGGGTACCGGCTTCTACCTCTCCGCTGGCACCGGCCGCGCTGCTGATGTCCTGCAGAGCTACGAGCCCGTTCCCTATGCTGTTGACTTCATCGGCGGCAATTCCTTCACGTTCGTTCCCCAGCAGGGCAACAGCCACGGCTTCGCAGTTGTCGGCAACGCCGGCAAGGCCGTCTTTACCGATCCCACCGGTGAGGTTGACTCCACCGCATGGCAGCTCTTTGAGATTGATCCGGAGGAGACTCAGTTCATCACCGTTAAGGACTTCAAACTCAATGCACTCGACATCTTTGCCCTGCCTTATAACGTAAGCTTGCTGGCAGAGCTCAATGAGGATAATGACTGCCACATCTATGGCATCAAGAAGATGACCTATGACGAGGAGACCGACGAGACCACCATTGACTTCTACGAGGTTGACGAGCTGGCAGCCAATGAGTCTGCACTCTTCGTATTCGGCAACCTTGAGAACGAATATGAGAACTTCGAGCTCCTCCTGCCTTTCCCGACGGAGGTTGTTGACAAGCTCACCCCGACCAATGGCATATATGGAATGCTCCATACCGAGAAGATTGAGGAGAATATCGCCTTTGGTAGCGGTAAGGACCTTGTCCTCGCTGGCGAGGGAGGCACAAGCATTTCTGCTCACACTGGCGCCATCGATCCTAAGTACTATAAGGGAGAGGTAGAGGGCGTTGAGACCGCTATGACAATCACCGTGAAGGGTCTGAAGTGGCCTGATGCCACCGTTGGCGACGTCAACGGCGACGGCGAGGTTAACACCTCCGACGTAGTGGCCGTTTACAACTTCATCATCGATGGCACCGGCGTGACCAAGGAGGCAGCAGACGTCAACGGCGACGGCGACGTTAACTCCACCGACGTTGTGGCTATCTACAACCTCATCATCTCCGGCAACATCAGCGGTGAGTCCGCAAGCAGCAAGTCCTTCTATCCCGAGGCTGACGGCGACGACACCGAGGTTACCGTCCTCGTGGGCAGCACCGACAACCTGGCTGAGATTCCCGTGACCGTCTACCTCACCAACCCCACCGTTGACATCACCGCCGTTGAGGCCAACCTCGAG